>ENA-ORLM01000640-ORLM01000640.1-human-gut-metagenome-genome-assembly--contig:-NODE-640-length-29953-cov-4.876423_pt1 | contig 29953 bp, 38 predicted proteins | sample MGYA00243063_ERZ508815 | MGnify/ENA primary metagenome ERZ508815 (study PRJEB26277, sample SAMN04329768) | human gut metagenome | biome: human-associated habitat | host: Homo sapiens | place: USA...
GACAATATCAGCGGAAACAAGGTGCTTCTGCCCGTGGTCACGCTGATTATCATGGAAACCTTCATCGCCAAGATGCGGCGTTTGAAGGGTATCCGTAAGATGATACTTATTGAAGAATGCTGGAAGGCCCTAATGTCGGCCAATATGAGTGCCTATGTCCTTTACCTGTTCAAGACGGTCAGAAAGTATTTCGGGGAGGCTGTGGTGGTCACGCAGGAAGTGGACGACATCATTTCATCCCCGATTGTGAAAGAAGCCATCATCAACAACTCGGACTGCAAGATACTCCTAGACCAGCGGAAATACATGAACAAGTTCGGGCACATCCAGAAACTGCTCGGACTGACGGAAAAGGAGAAAGGACAGATCCTTTCCATCAACCAGGCCAACCGTCCGGGTGCTCCCTACCGTGAGGTCTGGATCGGTCTGGGCGGTACCCATTCGGCCGTGTATGCCACGGAGGTCAGTGAGGAGGAATATGCCGTATATACCACGGAGGAGTCGGAAAAACTGGAATTGCAGAAGATGTCGGAAGAACTGGACGGTAATTTGGAACTGGCCGTGAAACGTATTGCGGAAAAAAGGAGGGAATCGAGAAAAGAAATGTCAAATGGTAAAGCGTAACGGATATGAATGAAAGTTTTGAATTGGACGAAAGGAAGCGGAATGAGGTTGTGAATACCCTTTACCGGTCCTTGATGGACGGTTGGGACATTCCCCGGGACATCTGCGAACATTACGGATTTTACGATGATTATCAGCTGTATCACCGGCTTGAGAACATGGAACCGGCAGAATACAGGAAAAAAAGACTTGACGGGGAGGTTCCTGATGTCATGGAGGTCGATACAAGGCTTACACACGCTGTAGAGCAGGTTTTTGAAAGGCTCTGCTCCCGTCCTCCCAATCCCTATATTGACAGGCTGTACGGGGAACTGGTAAAATTGGGAAGTATCGCATCCAATCCGAAAAACGCTGACGGGCCGTTTGTCTATACTGATTTTCTTATGAAATATGGCATTGGGCGGAATTCAACGGATGAGATCAGGCGGAAGCAGGCGGAGGATGCCTACAGGAAGCTGGATATGCGGCTGTCCAGAATGACGGGCAGGAAATCCCAAAAGGAGAATGAAGCCACATTCCGCCATTTCAAGGTGAAACCGTATCAGACCGGTACGGAAAAGCCTTCAGGGAAAATCCATATTCCTGTCGGGGTGAAACCGAAAGGGCGCAAAATGGGATTCTGATCATATCGGAATGAAAACAGAACAAAATCACAGAAAGACGAAATGAAAAACAGACAGTTGTATAGGATTGCCGCCTGCCTGATTGTGGCGGCATCGCTTCTGCTTCACGGTTGCGATGAGAAGCGGAAGACGGACTGCGACCTCCTGTGCGGTTCGTGGAGCAGTGTGAACGGCAAACCGGATGTCCTTATTTATAAGGAAGGGGATGCCTACAAGGTGACGGTGTTCGCACGCAGCGGCAGGACACGCCGGCTGAAACCGGAGACTTACCTGCTGGTGGAGGAGAACGGAAACCTGTTCATCAATACCGGATACCGTATAGATGTCGCCTACAATGAAGCGGCGGATATACTGACCTTTTCTCCCAACGGGGATTATGTAAGGAAGGAGGTGACTCCATGAGAAAAAAGATTATGATAGCCTGCATGATGCTATTCGCAGCCGTCCATTCCAACGCGCAATGGGTGGTGTCCGACCCGGGCAACCTTGCCCAAAGCATCATCAACATGTCGGACAATATCGTGCATACCTCTTCTACGGCTACGAGTACCGCCCAGAACTTTGCGGAAACGGTCAAGATCTACCAGCAGTATAAGAAATATTATGACGCGCTGAGATCCGTAAACAATCTGGTGCGTGATGCCCGGAAAGTGCAGGAGGTGATTCTTATGGTCGGCGACGTGTCAGACATTTATGTGAACAGTTTCCGGAAGATGATGGGAGACGAGAATTTTTCTTCTGAGGAACTGGATGCCATTGCGTTTGGCTATACCAGGCTGTTGGAGGAAAGCAACGGGGTACTACAGGACTTGAAGCAGGTCATCAACGCAAGCACCCTTTCCATGACGGACAAGGACCGCATGGATGTGGTTGACAGATGCTATGACAGCATGCTGCGCTACCGTAACCTTGCGAACTATTATACGAACCGGAACATTGCCGTGAGTTTCCTGCGTGCCAGGAAGAAGAACGATATGGATCGGGTGCTGAAGCTTTACGGTAATGACACCTCCAAATACTGGTAGCCTATGATGCCGTTATCCGTTGACTTTTCCAACCTCCATACTGTGCTGGAGAGCCTTTATCAGGAAATGATGCCCCTGTGTGAGGACATGATGGGTGTAGGCAAGGGACTTGCCGGGCTTGGAGCCTTGTTCTATGTGGCTGTACGTGTCTGGCAGTCGCTGGCACGTGCCGAACCGGTAGACGTATATCCTCTGCTCCGTCCTTTTGCGATAGGTATCTGTATCATGCTGTTTCCGACACTTGTACTTGGAACGGTGAATACGGTGCTCAGTCCGATTGTGCAGGGCACACACAGGATGCTTGAGGGGCAGACTATTGATATGCAGCGTTACAGCGAACAGAAGGAGGCGCTGGAACGTGAGGCCATGCTGCGCAATCCCGAAACGGCCTATCTGGTCAGTGACGAGGAGTTTGACCGTCAGCTTGACGAGCTCGGATGGTCTCCTGATGACATGGCGGCCAGAATGGGAATGTATGTCGAGGCAGGAATGTATAATATGGAAAAATGGATTCGTGACGCTTTCCGGAGCCTGCTGGAACTTCTGTTCGCGGCCGCTTCCCTGCTGATAGACACTGTAAGGACATTCTTCCTTGTCGTATTGTCCATACTCGGTCCTATAGCCTTTGCCTTCAGTGTGTGGGACGGGTTTCAGTCCACACTCAGCCAGTGGTTCACCCGCTATATCTCGGTTTATCTGTGGTTGCCGGTTTCAGACCTTTTCAGCTGTATGCTGGCCAAGATACAGGTTCTCATGCTGCAAAACGACATTCTGGAACTCCAGAACAATCCGAACTACTCGTTGGACAATTCCAATTCGGTATATATCATCTTCATGCTGATAGGCATCATCGGGTATTTCACTGTCCCGACCGTGGCCGGATGGATAGTACAGGCCGGAGGAGCCGGAAATTACAGCCGGAACATCAACCGGACCGCCACGAAAGCCGGGGGATTCTCCGGTGCCGTGGGCGGTGCCGCACTGGGCAATATCGGAGGACGGCTGCGTGGAAAATGAAAAAATACTCAAATCAAAAAAACAGATGGAATTCAGATCACTTACCAATATTGAAAGCAGTTTCAGGCGGATACGTCTGGTACTTGCCGTATTTGTCTGCTGCTGTACGCTCGTTACGGGGTATGCCTTGTGGAGTTCGTACCGTTTTGCCGAAAGACAGCGTGAGAAGATTTACGTGCTGGATGGCGGCAAGTCACTCATGCTTGCCCTTTCCCAGGACCTTTCCCAGAACCGTCCGGCAGAGGCAAGGGAACACATAAGACGGTTTCACGAGCTTTTTTTCGGGCTTTCCCCGCAGAAGGATGCCATTGAGCACAACATTAACAGGGCGTTGCAGCTTGCCGACAGGAGTGCCTATAATTATTATGTGGATTTTGCCGAGAAAGGCTATTACAACCGGCTCATTTCCGGCAACATCAATCAGGTGGTAAGGGTGGACAGTGTGGTCTGTGACTTTTCCGGCTATCCTTACAGGGCAAGGACATACGCACGCCAGATGATAATCCGGGAAAGCAACGTGACCGAACGCTCGCTCGTAACCGACTGCCAGCTCCAGAATACCTCACGCTCGGACGATAATCCCAACGGGTTTATAATCGAGCATCTGACAATTTTGGAAAACAAGGATATAAGAAGCGTGGAAAGATGAAAAGGAATATCTGGGAGCAGGCTGACATACGGCTCAGGCTGTTCTGTCGCAGACTGACAGGGGCACAGCGCAGGCTGGTGCTTTGGGTGATGTTCATTCCGTTCGCGGTATGCTGTGTGCTTACGGCCGTGCTGCCGTTTGTAAAAGAAGAAGGACTGTCGGGAAACGCCGGTGAAATGTTCACGTGGGATTCTGTACGGTTGGAGTTTGTTCAATCTATAGTGAAAGATGCAGAAAGAAAGAATCAAAAAGATGCTGGAACGGCTGCGAAAGCTGTTCAGGCTTCCGGTCTCAAAAGAGAAGAAACGGCTGAGTGAGGAACAGAAACGCAAACGGGCCAGGTTCATTGTTTACCCGCTGATGGTGCTGCTTTGTATAGGTTTTGTCTGCCTGGTCTATTGCCCTACGGAAAAGGAACGTGCGGAACAGGAAAAAGGACAGGGGTTCAATACAGAAATACCCTCTCCTGAGCGGAACGGTCTGGAAGGGAACAAGAAGGACGCATACGAGAAGGCTTTCATGGAAAAGGAAGAGGAGAAGCGCAGGACTTTCTTTGATGTCGCCGCTTCCATGTTCAGGGAAGAGGAATGCCGGGATTCGGTACACATCCCGGAAGAGGCTGTTCCGGTATCTTCCCGAAAAAACACCGTGGACGGTGAAAGCCCGGTACGTTCGTCGGCCGGGGCTTACCGGAGGATGAACCGGACGCTGGAAACTGTCTATGAACCGGAATCCGACCTTGAAAAGGAAAGGCTTCTGGAACGGATCGGTGAACTGGAACGGATGCAGCAGGCTGAAAGGCGGGAGTCTGCTTCAAGCATGGAGGAAAAGATGGCCCTGATGGAAAAATCCTATGAACTGGCTGCAAAATACAATAACCGTCAGGCGGTCGAGACACCGGTTCCGGTCAGGCAGGCGGAGGAAAGGAAGGCCATGCCGGTAAAGCGCATGCAAAGCCAGGTGGTGTCTTCCCTTTCGGGACCTGTCAGCGATGAGGAACTTATGTCCGCATTTGCCGGAGAACGGAACACCGGTTTCAATACTCCGGTAGGAAGAAAGACCGTAACGGACGGAAATACGGTTGCAGCCTGTGTACATGGGACTCAGACCGTATCGGACGGACAGGCACTGAGACTGCGGCTTACGGAGCCGATGACGGTCGCAGACCGTTTCATTCCGAAAGGTACGGTGCTGGTCGGTGCCACCCGGATACAGGGGGAAAGGCTTGAAATCATGGTCAATGCCGTGGAATACAAGGGAGCCATTTTCCCCGTTGAACTTGAAGTGTATGATATGGACGGGCAGCAGGGCATTCTTGTACTGAACTCGCTGGAATACGATGCCGCACGGGAGATTGCCGCCAACATGGGAACTTCGATGAACAGCAGCATCAACATTTCCACCGATGCCGGGGCGCAGATAGCTTCGGACTTGGGCAAAGGTGTCATACAGGGTGTGTCGCAATACATATCCAAGAGGATGCGTACGGTCAAGATCACGCTGAAAGCCGGACACCGGGTACTGCTCCATTCACCGGAAAAATAAGGAACGGGAAACAATGAAAGAAAAGACAACCATTAACCAATCGCATATGAAGAAGATTCTGATGATGTTTGCCCTTTTGACGGGCGTATTGGGTGCTATGGCGCAGCAGTGTAGCGGGGATTATTATGAGGGGCTGACCCGAAAGATCGGTTTCAGCCGGATGATCCCGCCGCACGGACTGGAAATAACGTATGACAAGACGGTGCATGTCATATTTCCGGCTCCGGTGAAGTATGTGGACCTCGGCTCTACGGACCTTATCGCCGGAAAGGCTGACGGGGCGGAGAACGTGATCCGCGTGAAGGCCACGACACGCAATTTCAGACAGGAGACCAACATGTCGGTCATTACGGAAGACGGGAATTTTTACAGTTTCAATGTGAAATATGCCGACGAGCCGCTGCTCCTGAACGTGGAGATGTGCGATTTCATCCATGACGGGGAAACGGTAAACCGTCCGAACAATGCGATGGAAATCTACCTGACGGAGCTGGCGGAGGAATCCCCCCGTCTGGTCCGCCTTATCATGAAATCGGTGTATGAGAATGACAAGCGGCGCATCCGCCATATCGGCTGCAAGCGTTTCGGCATCCAGTTCCTGTTGAAGGGGCTGTACACCCACAATGACCTGCTGTATTTCCATACACAGGTAAAGAACTCCTCGAATGTTCCCTTTGACGTGGACTTCGTGACGTTCAAGGTGGCGGACAAGAAGGTGGTGAAGCGTACCGCCATGCAGGAGCAAATCATCTATCCGCTCAGGGCGCACAATTATGTGACCCGCATTGCCGGAAAGGATTCCGAATGTACGGTATTCGCGCTTCCGAAGTTCACGATTCCGGACGACAAGAAGCTGGTCGTTGAAATGTTTGAGAAACAGGGAGGCCGTCACCAGAGTTTTGAGGTGGTCAATGAAGACTTGGTACGTGCGGAAACCATCAACGAACTGAAGGTACGATGAGAACAAGACTGTTGTGTATGCTGGCATTGCTGCTTGTCCTTTCCGCGGGACAGGCAGACGCCCAGCGTCTCCTGCCGAGGATGCAGGGCATTGAAATGCGTGGAGGGCCGGCCTCCGACAACGGATACCATATGGGCATGGCGCTTTCAAGCTATGCCAAGGGAGGCAGCAAGTGGGTGTACGGAGCGGAATATCTGCACAGGAAGCACGGCTACCGGAGCATGTCCGTCCCATCGGCACAGTTTACGGCGGAGGGCGGGTATTACGTGAACCTGCTGTCTGATGCGGGCAAGGTGGTGTTTTTGAACCTCGGCGGTTCTGCCCTGGCTGGATATGAAACGGTAAACTGGTCTGATAAAAAGCTCTATGACGGCGCCACGCTGAAGAACGGGGACGCATTTGTTTACGGTTGCGCCCTTACGCTGGAAATGGAACTGTATCTTGCGGACCGTTTCGCGCTGACCGCTTCTGTACGCGAGCGCTTCCTCTGGGGAGGAAGCCTGGGATGCAGCAATACGCTATATGGATTAGGTGTAAGATTCGTAATCAATTGAGAACATGGAAAGAAAGAAGACTGATGGAATCAGATACGAGGACATGCTCAAAAAGGGATGGAGCAATTTGGGACAGGTTCCGGATGAGCACAAGACTCCGGAGCTGTGCATGGAATTTGTGAAGGCATGCGGTTATAACCTGAAATACGTTCCGGAAGAGATGAAGACAAGGGAGATGTGCATGGTGGCTTACAAGAGGGCTCCCGATCCCGATCATTCGATACTTGAAATTGTCGCTTCCATACCGGACAGGAAGCTTGTATTCCAATGCCTGGTGGACTCCCTTGAAAGACCCGATGCAGCCAGTTTTGCCTATGCAATGCGTCCGGAGCAGTTCGATGACAGGATTGCCGACTATCTGGTGAATGTTGACGGCAACAGCCTGCAATATATGCCGGAGAGTATGCATACGGAAGAAAGGCTGTTCCGGGCTGTTATGAGATCGGGAAACCTGGCCCTGGCAAGCCGGAATATCCGTGAGGAACTGAAGACGGACGAACTGTATATGGCCGGCATTCGGACAAACAGCAGTTCCTTCTTTTTTATTCCCAAGGAACGCCGGACTGCGGAGATGTATATGATTGCAGAGAACGAGTATCCTTATCTTTTTTTGCAGAAACCGGAAGCCCTGCCGGATTCTGTCAGGAACGGCAACAATATATTCACGTTTGCCAGACGGCTGAAAGAAACGACAGGGAGAAGGTACAGTGTGGACGATATAAAGCAGCTTTATCAGGAACAGTGCAAAAAGGAGGAACAGAAGCCGGAAAGACAGATTCCCGGAAAACGCAGCGGATTTCATTTCAAGGATATGCCTGAAAACCGGAAGAAAGGAGGGATGAAGCTATGAAATGGCAGTATGCGGATGTGGAAAGGTTGAGGGCTGTGCCCATAACCGGTCTGCTTGAACAGCTGGGATTCACGCCCAAGCGTTGCCGGGGAAAGGAATACTGGTACTGTTCTCCCCTGCGTGATGAAAGGACCGCTTCGTTTAAGGTTGACCTGGAAAGAAATGTCTGGTTTGATTTTGGTGCCGGGAAAGGCGGCGATATCTTCCGTCTGGTCGGTGAACTGACCGGAAGTACCGATTTCAGGAAGCAGCTGGGATTCCTGTCCGAAAAATCGGGTATGCTTCCGGCATTGCATCTGCAACGGCGTGAAAGAAGACCGAATGTCTCCTGCTTTGAGGATGTGAAGGTGAGGGACCTGCATCATAGGGCATTGACGGACTATCTGAAAGGAAGAGGCATTGCACTGCCCGTTGCCGCACGGTTCTGCAAGGAGATTGAATACTGCATACGCGGCAAATGGTATTTTGCCGTAGGTTTTATGAACCGTAGCGGCGGTTATGAACTGCGCAATCCGATGTTCAAGGGTTGTATTTCCCCGAAGGACATTTCCTGCCTGTCCCTGTCCGGAAAGGAGCAGGATACGTGCTGTGTGTTTGAAGGGTTCTTTGATTTCCTGTCGGCTGTCGTATTGGGTCTGGCAAGAGACGAGGACTGCCTCGTGCTGAACTCCGTGTCGAATCTGGAACGGTCGTATGACGTGCTGGACAGATACGGTACGATACGGTGCTGTCTTGACCGTGATCCGGCCGGAGAGGCAGCCCTTGAAATATTGGCGGAACGTTACGGGAACAAGGTGACGGACTGTTCCGGACTGTATGAAGGGAACAAGGACTTGAATGAATATCTGACAGGAAAAAAGAAAAACGAATGAAAATGGAAAAGAATATGAAGAGAAGAATGACGGTGGCCGGTCGTGTGGTTTTGTTTTGTATGGGTTTGCTGTCTGTCCTCATGGTATCGTGCGATTCGGAACTGGAAGTGCAGCAGAGCTATCCGTTCAGTGTGGAAACCATGCCTGTCCCAAAGGAACTGGGATTGAATGAAACGGCGGAAGTGCGCTGCGAACTGAAAAGCGAGGGGGATTTTGACGGTACGGTATATACCATACGCTATTTCCAGTATGACGGGGAGGGCTCCCTGAAGCTGGACAACGGTCTGGTGTTCAAGCCGAATGACCGTTATCTGCTTGAGAACCGGAAGTTCCGCCTGTATTATACTTCCCTGTGTGACGAAGCACAGAACCTGGTTGTTACGGTGGAAGACAACTGGGGGAATGCCGTTGACATCGAACTGGATTTCAACAGCTCGGACGATGGGGTGGAAATTCCGGAAGATGCGCTCCCGGAGGGTGAAGGAGGTGGCCGATAGTTTCTGCATCGTTTTTGCGGACGGCACTGTCGGCGATGGTGCTGTTTCTGGCAGCGGCCGGTGTCCGGGCGCAGGATACCGTACAGGTATCACGCTGGAATCTGGCGGTCCGGTGCATCAAAAAATACGATTATGATAAGTAATATGTTATGTAAAGTGCAAGACTTATAAAATGAGCAAACTTATTGAATATTAAAGAATTTATTTAGCCCCTTCGTATAAAAACTTCTCATTATATTGCATTCTGTATATATCTAATTATTAAAGAATGATTTTATGGAAAAAGTAGAAATTAAAAAGCTCATTGAGCAATGCCTCAATTACTTTTATGAAAGTGGTTATGCGAAGGGCTCTATTGACTATTACAAGTGTTTGTGGACAAAAGGTATTTTACAGTACATGTCGGACAAAGGCATTGATATGTATACACTTGATGTAGGTGCAGAGTTTATAGAGTCCACTCAACATCAAGGCATGAGTAATCATGAATGTGAAAGGATACGTAGTATACATGCTCTTAATGATATTATGACAGTAGGATATGTTAGAAAACAATGTGTTAGGGCAGCTATCTATCCTCTTGATGGTGCTATTGGAAAACAGATGGAGAAGTTGGTTCTACATTTGATTTCTTTACGCCGTGGCAAAAGTACGTTAAAGCACTATCGTTCATGTTTGGGTAATTTTTTGTATTACTTAGACATGATTGGAGTACAAAATATAAAACAGATAACAGAAGAACATATTATACGGTTTCTTTCTTCCCAACAGCTAAACAGGGAAAAGACTTTGTCTATTATTCGATGCCTCTTTCTTTTTTGGAGACAAGAGAACATTATAGATGGACGATTTGAGGAATTCTTCGCTACATATAAATTACGAAAGAAAGAACGCATACCATCATATTATACAACGGAAGAGATTAAAGTTATAGAAAATTCTGTATCGCGAAGTAGTGCTTTGGGCAAGCGCAATTATGCAATGATTTTATTAGCATCAAGATTGGGCTTGCGTGCTTCAGATATTATGAGTTTGAAGTTCTCAGATATAGATTGGGATAATGATCTCATTAAATTGAGGATACAAAAAACAGGTAAAACCATTGAACTTCCATTATTGGCAGATGTCGGTAATGCCATAATAGACTATCTTAGATATGGACGTCCAGCATCTACTTCCCAAAACATTTTTCTATCAAGTCGCGCCCCGTATATTGCTGCCACTCAGTCTATGGTTTGTGGTAATATCAATAAAATAATCCGTCTGTCTGGTGTAAATATTGATAAAAAACGCCATGGTCCTCATTCTTTACGGCATTCCTTAGCAAGTAATATGCTTGAAAATGGGGCTACCATGCCTACTATATCAGAAGTTCTTGGACATCGCAACACTACAACAACGATGACTTATCTAAAAATAAACCTTGTAGCTTTAAGGAAATGTGTATTACCTGTACCACCTATTCCAGATAGTTTTTATACGCAGAAAGGAGGAGCATTTTATGGCTGAACAGTTCAATTACAGTAGTGTTTTATCTCCATACATTAAACGAATGTTGGAAATCCGAAAATCAATGGGTATTGTTGATTCTCGTGTAAGATGGATACTTAAAGAATTTGATGATTTTGCTAATTCTATAGGATTGCAGGAACCACATATAACAGAAGAGTTTGTTAAGAGATGGCATAAATCACGTATATCAGATAAAGAGATCACTATTTATGGCAAATATCTTGTATTGCGCCAACTGACCTCATTGATGTGCCGCAATTGATGCGTATGTTATATACCTATTATACCAAAGCAACCAAAATCGGAGTTTACACCTTATATATACGCGCATGAGCAAATATCTCAATTGTTTACTGCTGCCGATAGCAGCCGTTTGTTTAACAAATGTATGAAAACAGCTATCATTTCCATGCCAGTCATTCTTCGATTACTTTATAGCACAGGAATGCGTGTGTCCGAGGCTTTATATATGCGTAATGAGGATGTAAATCTTGACTCTGGATACATACATCTCCGCAAGACAAAAAACAGATGTGAACGCCTTGTTCCTATTGGTGAATCTATGGTAATTGTGTTAAAACAATATATAGAATATCGGAATAGAATGCCTATAGAAAAAATTTCTCATCCCAATCATCTGTTTTTTACCAAATTAGACGGAACAAGCTTCAGGGTATGTACTCTTTATGTCTTTTTTCATAAACTGCTAAAAATATGCAATATACCATATATAGGAAATCGACAAGGGCCACGTATCCATGACTTGAGACATACTTTTGCCGTACATTCGCTTGTACAAATGGGACATAACGGCATGGATTTATACACAGGGCTACCAATACTTTCCGCATGTCTTGGGCACCGTTCTCTTTCTTCTACTGAAAAATATGTACGACTTACCTGTATGATGTATCCGGAGTTTGAAAAACAGTGTTCTCCTATAAATGCTTTTGTTTATCCAAAAATAACAACAGATTATGACTACCAGGACTGATTTTGCAAAATATCTAACGCGATTTTTATCTGAATATTTGCCACATCAACGAAATGTGAGCAAAAACACAATTGCTTCTTATCGTGATTCTTTCGTACAATTCATCAATTATATGAAAGAAATCAATGGAATACCCGTTGAACGACTTCTATTGAAACATCTTACACGGGATAATGTCATCAATTATCTACAATGGCTTCACAATACTAAAAAGAATACTTCGGCAACATGTAATTATAGACTTGCTGCAATCAGGTCATTCTGTTCGTATCTCCAATATATAGTAATAGATAATATGGTAGAATGGCAAAGTATATTGTCGATAAAGGCAAAAAAAACAGAAATAAGTCCTCCTAATTATCTTTCAATGGAGGGAATGAAATTATTGTTGGCACAGCCTGACACAACTTCATGGAAAGGACGTCGTCATTTAGCATTATTGTCATTAATGTACGATACAGGTGCAAGAGTACAGGAAATCGCAGATCTCACAGTAGATTGTGTACGTATTGATACAACACCATACACTATACGATTAACAGGGAAAGGACGCAAAACCCGTATAGTCCCCTTGGCAGAAGCACAAGTTGACATTTTGCGTAGTTATATGGAAGAAAACAATTTGAATGATCCCAACATGATGAAAAAGCCTTTATTTTTCAATGGTAGGCATGAAAAATTAACAAGAGAGGGTATTACGTATATTCTGAAAATTTATGCAGACATGGCAAATAAACAGCAACCAGAACTTATTCCAAAGAAAATAAGTTGTCATTCTATTCGACATAGTAAAGCAATGCATCTTTTACAGGCAGGAGTAAATTTAGTATATATACGTGATATTTTAGGGCATGTTTCCATACAGACTACTGATATTTATGCACGTGCCGACTCCAAAGCAAAACGTGAAGCACTTGAAAATGCCTATACCAGATTAACCCCTAATACTATAACAGAGAAAGAGTGGGAACGAAATAAGAACTTATTAGAGTGGTTAAAGGGACTTGGACATTGATAATATTATGTAAAGTGTAAGTGACAAGTTGGTTTATAACAACTTGATTACAAACCAACTTTTACTCGCACTTTACATAATATATTACTTGTCATAATCGAATTTATGATAAGCTACTCATAATGCTGAGGGCTGGCATGGGCCGGAGTGTTACCCTTATGTAGCCTATGGACACCGTATCCGCAAAGGGGAGAGATTTCCGGACAGCCTGACGGAAGAGGACGGAGACCGGATTCTGAGGAAGGACCTGAAGGAGATGTGTGCCCTGTTCCGGCATCTGGGAAAGGATTCGCTGCTGGTAGCCTGCCTTGCATACCAGGTCGGCCCGTACCGTCTGCTCGGCTATGGCAAAATGCCAAAGAGCACGCTGGTAAGGAAGCTGGAGTCCGGCAACCGGGATATTTATGAGGATTTCATAAAGTATTGCCATTACAAGGGGAAGAGGATTCCTTCCATTGAAAGGCGGAGGAAAGAGGAATACAAGCTGTTGTATGTACGTTGAATGAAAAGACAGCCGCGGGCGGATGGATGGCTCACGGCTGTCTTTTCGTATTCTGATTTCACGTAATATTGATAATACAGTGGAACGGCAGTGCAGACATGACAAATAAATGAAGTGTCTTTCCTTTAATATATAAGGCTTCGGACTTGCCTGTCTATTGGGAAAGGATTGGTAAACCGGTGTTTGTTCCAGACTGGCCGTATTCCGGTTCCAGCATTTCAACGTTCCACCAGTGCTTGCCACGGTCTACCGACAAACCGTACATGGGACTTCTCCCTGTCGTGTCGATTTCCACTACTGTGGCTTCCCGTTCCCAGTACTGTCTCATTTCCGGGGTAACGTCAAGCCCGTGACATATTATCGTATGGTTGGGCATAACCGGGAATTCTTCAAAGAAACCTTCTCCTTTGATTCGGACCTTATCTCCTGTTTTAAGCATTGCTGATTTCATACGTTTATGTTTTTGGGTATAATCGTGAACAGAATATTGTGTTCTAATCTCCTGTTCCTTTATTTGTTATGATGTATATACTGACGAACCGGAACCCCATGAAGATATTCCGGTCCGTTTTCATTTTTAGTGCCATGCCTGTTGTCTGGCAATGCCGTTTTCTTCGGTTACATCGAATTTCATCAGACCGGCAATCCGGGCATAGCTCTTATCATAGAAACGGTTGAATTCATCCTGATATTCATCCTTGTAGTGCGTGCCGCTTTCGGGATCACCTTCTTCATCCGGTTCGACAAACGCTTCAAAAGGACGGTTGTACTTGTTGATAAGACATGCGGTTGCCAGTTCATCGGCCATTTCCATGATGGACGAATTGATTTCGTGCCTGTTTTCTTTGTAATATTTGTGTAAATCCATATATTCCTGATGATTAATGTTTAAAGTTTTTGTTGATTTTGTTGACGGGTAAACGCATCTTTTTCATCGGGGTGAATATATCTTCTCCGATGTGTCCAGGCTTGTGAACTCGATACATTCCGTGACGATAAAATCTTCACATCCGTATTCTGTCATCGCCATGAAATCGGACAGGCTGTCGCAATAGAAGAAGATGGTATTGTCAAGTTCTTCGGGAATGTGTTCGAGCGCAATGGTAACTTCCGTATCTTCCAGACTGTCCTTCCAGATGATGCGGCACAGGGCCAGTTGCGGTTCGGTATTGTAAGTTCCGGTAAACTTCCTGTATTTCTGCAATATTTCTTTTTTGACTTCAGCCGTATCGCTGATGACTACTCCGGTTTTGCAGCTGTCGCACCATCCGTACTGAAAGGACTCGTCCGTGTAGTGGTCAAAAGCCTTGGTATTGGGATCTATCATAGCCTCACAGGTTACGTCCGTACCTCCGCACTTGCAGCAGATGGCGTTTCCTTCCGTTTGGGGTAGAATATGGAGCATGAATTCATACATTTCATTCAGCCATATCGGATTGGCGAGTGCCAGTTCGTATTCGCTTGTCACGTGATATGCCTCTTCCGTAATTTTATTGCGTACCTCAAGGACAATGCCTTGTCCGGTATCCGTTATCTTGTGTACGGTACATTCGACCGGGTCTCCGAGGTCGTCAAACCAAATCACGAATACCGGATCATGCCCGTCACTGTCAAGCGTGATTTCCGTAAGCCGGTTGGCTTGCATGAGCGAGCGTATCGAGTCTACGATTCCTTCGCGGAGCTGTCTGATGCTTTTTTCGAAAGTCTTCATGTCAGATAAGATTTAGATGTTGGATTTCTGTCTTGTATGTCTCTAATGACGGTTTGTATCCCTGGGAGTGGATGGCTTCCTTCAGCTCTTTCAGGGTATAGGTCCGGGCTACGTCCAGGCCGTAGTCTTCCGCGAAGGCTTCTATTCCGGCCTGGCAATATCCCATTTCCCTGTGCAGCATGTCCGCGTTGATTTCCCTGGAATCATATGTTTCTTCAGGAAGTGCGACCTCTTCCTTGAGTTTCCTGATTTTCAGGTGAAGTCCCGGTACCAGTTTCTCCGGCTTTGTGTCATGGTAGGTCAGCCCGTTCTTCTTGATGCAGTATTCCACCGTCCGGCCCATGAAGGTGTTGCGGTAGATGTCACATCCGAGTATGGTACGGATATGCTGCACGTCATAATAGCGCATGGCCTGTACGTCTTTCAGGTCTTTTCCTACCTTCGGAATCCTGAATTCCGGATCATTGTCACAGACGGTCTTTTCCAGCCATGTCCGGTGGAACGTGTCAATCCGTTTCCTGAATACGGTACTGGCAGGAAGGTAACGGTTGGCATGACGTGTCATGATGAGGTAGTATTCGTATTCACCGTATCTTTTTTCACATCTCTGAAGTGCGATGTATGTAAGTCCGGTACGGCAGTAACGGCGGTTGTCGCCCCGTTCCCTTATGTTCTCCGGTTCCGTCTCGCATCCGTAGAACTCGGCCGGGAGTCCGGTGTACCTGCTGAACTCAGTGGCCCTTTCCTTGAAATGGTCGATATTTTGTACGTTCTGCCGGCACAGATGCATTGACATTTCGTTGGTGATGAACTCTTTTCTGAGATAACAGAAGTATTCCGGCTTTTCAGCCAGCACCCTGTCTGCAAGTTTCCTTGTCTGGAGCTCCTTTGGCATTTTGGACAGCCACCTGAAGCTCCTGCCGTGTTCTGCCATATATTCTACAAGGTCTTTTGTCCATATTTCCTTGGGAATGTCCGGATAGAAGGAATCCCTTCTTGCCAGCGCCCGGCATACTCCGTCCGTCATCAGTCCCGGCTTGATAGGAAAACAGTATCTGTCAATTTCCTTTTTTCCGTCCAGCACCCTGATGAGCCTTTCCTCTGTCCTGAATTTTTCCGGAAGCCGGTTGAACATTTCCGGAACCTCTTCCGCCACCTTGTCGGCCATGGCATCGTCCGCATGTTGGGAGAACCATTCGTAATGCCGGGGGGATTTCATCAGGTCATATATGTTGCGGGTCTTTTCCGATATGGCTTTCCATACGGTATCGTAGTCCAGCCATCGGGTATCCACTTCGCTGACGGACTGTATGCACCGTCTCCTGTAGTATTCTGACTGTTTGAAACATTTCGGTATCATCTTGTCGATGGTATGGGAGTTTATGTATCCTTTCCCGACCAGCTTCTTCCAGAGGCTGAACCTTTTTGCCCTTGATGGGACAAAGGAAAGCATGACCTTGGCTGTCCGGATAAAATGTTGGTCCTGGCCCGGCGTGTGATTTCTTCTCCAGGCTTCTCCCGGATTCTGTATCCGTCTGTACAGCGTGTATAATCCATGTGTGACGGTCCGGACGTTCCATGAGGATTCCGGTATGACAGGCAGGTAGTCCAGAAAGCATCCATGCCCGAAAAGTGCTTCGAGTATGTCACCGTTCCTGTATTTTTCAGGAACATGGGAAAAATTATTCCTGTTCGTCTTTACGGCTCTCAGACAGATAATCCGGTTCATTTTTTCTTCCGGTATCCTTGAAAGGTCCCATGACCCCCATCCGGAATGTTCGCCTTCGAATATCGTGTTCAGGATTTGGGGGGTGATCATGGATTCCGGCAGGTAGTCTATCAGTTCCGCACGGTGTTCTTTGGCTGCCGTTTCGGCCATTTCCATCGTGATGAATTCTTCAGGCAGATAGGATATGGCTGTTGTCATATTGATTTTTTTCATGATTTTATGTTTTTGGGTTTTACGATTCTGATAAGTTCCGTTTCCTTGAATACATAGACGGTCTGCCCTTTGTCATCAACCTTGTCCTGGAGTGTCTCCCAGGTGTCCCATCTGTCGGCAAATCCGCATAGGAGCTCCAGTGTGCCCCGGCTGTCTATTGTGGCGAATCTGATTCTGTCATCAAATACCGGGAGGATGCGGTTGTTTTCCGGTATGAATACGCTGAAATCGGTCCGGCTGATGTCGTATATGTTTCCTCCGTATCCGAGCAGCCATTTGCCGTTTTCATACAGGTAGGTCCATTCTCCGAGCAGGAAGAAGGTTTCCTTGTCCCCGGTCTTGTATTCCGGCCCGTTCCCGAGCGGTATGCAATGGACGGTGTCGTTCCTCTCGTCTTCCGGACTTGCCGGATTGTACGGGCTGCCTCCCAGCCTGAACAGGTCTCCCAGTTTGAGCAGTTGCCTTATCCTGCTTTCCTTGCAGTAGAAGTTTTTCAGTATCATTCCGTTGTTCTCGAAATCGCCACCTCTCATGACGGTAATATACCTTATTCCGTCCGGCTGTGACAGGCCGATGTAAGTCTTTTTATTCATCATGTTTTTTTATTTATATATGGTTGGTTTGTTATTCTGGTCAGGTCTCCTGTATGGTGGCAGGGTCGAACGGACAGGGCTGTATCAGGTAGTTTGTGCCTTTTCCCTGTGTCTGGCGGTGGTGCATGAAACATTCGATGTCGTCATCTTCCAGTTTCAGCCTTCTTTTGTTCCTTTTCAGGAATCCTGCGGCTTTGTCTTCCGAACTGAAAACTGCCTGGGGTTCAAATGAACTGTACTCGTGCCATGCGTTGCAGCTGAAAAGGATATATGTTTCAGTCTGCTTTCCATTGCTCTTTTTCATACATATATTTATTATTGGATTTATAAAACGGACGGTCCGATTCCGCTCGTGGCGAAACCGGACCGGTTCCATTGGATTTTACAGCCTTAGTTGTCATAGGAAAGCAGCAGTTCCGCCATTGCTCCGTTTTGTGGAATCATGGCCGGGAAGTCGGTCTTTCCGGGTTTGTAGATTTCTGTGGATACGTTGTAGACGTCCCATGCGGTAATCCGTTTTTTTTCAAGGGAGAGTTTGAGCAGTTCTTCCGTAAAGGCGGAAATCTGTCCCTGGTTGAGCGGATAGGTCTCCACTCCGGCTGCCAGCCGCTTGTCCGTGCTGTCATGGGAGACACGCATGGCCGTAAGCATTCCGATGATCATGTACAGTTCGCGGGGGGTAAGCACCTTCTCCTTGAGCCTTTGTATGCGGCTTCTGTCCGTATCCATGTCACGTTCAAAGTTCTGCATCCATTCTTCCACCTTTTCAAACAGTTGTTCGGTAGTCACCTTGTCCTTGCCGTAATTGGCGATACTGCGTTCCGGTGAGAGGATACACTGGTTATGGCAGATGCGGACACAAGGTCCTATCGCCGCCTGGATTCCGTCCTGATGGTAGGCTACCACGAGCGTGGTTGTCAGTTCGTCAGTTTCTCCGTCCAGGATTCGGATGGTGGTGAATATGCGGCGCAGCACGTGCGCTTCGACCGCTTTTTCCCCATAGGCCTGTTCGACTTGCGGAAGGATGACCACCCCGGGTTGTGTCCTGTTCTTGTTCTGGGCGGCAAAGATCTCTTCCACTTCGTAGTTCAGGTTATGGCGGCGGCAGATGTCCGCCATGCGCTCTATGACCTGATAATGGTAGATTCCCCTTACCGGGTTGCCGTAGATGTCGTTCTCCTTGTAGGTACGCTGTAGCGTTTCAAGGTTCATCACTTCGATTCCGTTGTTCTGGAAGTCAAACTGTCTCTGACTGTTCAATGTTGCTAAAGTTTCCATAATTATAATTTTTAAGTGGTTGATAATGATTTTCCTAATAGGTTTACGAGCCGGACCGCCTCGGTGAAGCGCCCGATATTTTCCGGCAGGGGATTCCTGTATTCCTCTTCCTTCATGCGCCTGATTGAAGGTATTCCTGTAAGGTGCAGTGCCTGGTTGACTTTCCATCCGTCGGTGAATGCCTTTGGCTGGAGACTGTCATGACAGATCACTTCCCCGACACATCCGTGGACGAGCATGTTGCATACGGTCATCATGCAGCAGGTACGGCTGATGTCTTCTCCGACCAGATAGTTTCCCGGATTGTGCGCATGGTATGCCAGCAGGAGCCTTCCGCTACCGCATGTGGGATCGCCCATCCTTTTCCCTGTCTCCTTTCTCTCTCCTGTCGCACATGCCACCATCAGTTCGCAGATGTGTGACGGTGTGAAGAACTGTCCGTTTGCCTGCTGTCCCGGCTTAGAACAGTAGGCCATGTGGAGTTCTCCGAATGCGTCGAACCAGCCTGACGTTGCTATGTGTTTCTGCATGAGGAGCGTCCATTCCCTTGTCATCTCCATGAATGCGATGTTCTGCCGGCGTTTGTATTTCCAGTTTCTGACTGGCGGTGCTCCCGGCGAGAATCCGTGTATGATGAAGCGGAGCAGGTCGTTGAACACTGTCTGTACATCGTATCCGCATGAACAGGCGAATCCGGTAATGAGCTTGTCAAGCGGCTTTATTTCGTTGGATATTTCATATCGTGCCATATTGTTCGCATTTTGTTTGTTATGACTGTTCGTCGATCCTATGGATTGTTACGGTATGGGTTTCATCGTCCGTCAGGATTCGGACGGAACCGTAATCCAGGAAATCCATGAGAATCTGTCCCTGTCCTCTCATCCCGTTCCATTCCTTGCGGGATATTTCCTTCAGCTCCATGCGGTATCCCCAAAGTACCAGCGAGTTCGGCAGGATTCCCCTATACAGTTTCCCGTGCAGGATTCCGGCCAGTTCGTCCAGCCTGCTCCGGCTGTAGAGCGTAAACTCATTGCTGCGGTAGGTATATTCGTTTCGTCTTTCGGGGTCACGGTGTTTCATGATATGGTATTTGTACCAGTCACGGGTGGTATATCCGTCGTAAAGCGGGTCGGCTTCCTGATATTTCCACTTTCTCACAAATGTCCGGAAGTGGAGGTATCCCTTATGGTGTCGCCTGCCGTATCCCCAGGTATAGAGTCTTTTGCCGGCGGTTCCGGCTGGAACCAGAAGGGACGTGCTGACTTGTGTCCACGGACCGCCTTCGGTTTCGAATGCCGCCTTTTTTCTGTCCATGAAGCAGAACTGCATTTCCGGGGAAAGGCATATATGGGAATGTTTCCCGATGATTTTTTCGATATGCGCCTCTCCGAAATAGTCCCCCGTACGCGAGATGAACTCGACCGAGTCGCCTTCGGCCGGACGGTCCTGCTCCCTTGCCTTTCTGATGAGGCTGATCAGCCTGTTCACTTTTTCAACTTCCCGTTCGGTTATGGGATAGGCATAGTCCCTGTTGATGTGTTCCAGGCCGGCTATGTCATAGAAGTTTTTGAGATCCTTGTAAGGTTTCATCTTTCCGGCAGTCATATGCTGTTCGTTTTTAGGGTTGCAAATATGATGTGGCAGCATCCGACGTGGCGTGTGGTCTCTATGATCTCCCCTTTTTCCACCAGACTTTCGTATGCTGACTTTATGAACCTGTATGCGGGATAGTTATCCCCGATTCCGTACAGGTGCGAGGTTGTCGCCACGTTTATCCTTGAGGCCATCAGCGAGAGAATCTCCTCCTTTCCCTTTTCATGGTGGCTGAAGGCTTTCCTGACGTCCTTTTGTATGTGCTTTCCGTACCTGTTGTGGTAGTATTCCAGCTCTTCCTCTTCGGTAAAGGAATACACTTCTTCGAAAATGTCGTCCCGGACCAGCCGGAACGTGTTTCCGTTTCCTTCAAGTATCCTTGTGATATTCGGAATATGTACCGCTTCGCAATATCCGCTGATTTCCATGGGATGTACATGCAGCCGTGTCTTTCCCTTGATGATGCAGGTTGCCGGAACATGCTCTCCATCCTTCCTGACGGCGAATCCGCCATTCTGGAAGATTTCCGAAATTTCCCGGTAGAATGCCTCCGTCTTTTCGGGTGGAAGGCCTTTTCCCAACTCGTAGCCGGTCTGTATAGTATAATGGACATGATAAAGGACGCCTTTCCCGGCTTCGCTCCGCCAGTAGCCGTACAGGTTCATTGTTCCGGATTTCGGTCCGAAACGGAATCCTTCCGGGGTGTAGCTTTCCAGTGTTTCCATAAGCGAGGAAATGAGCGATGCGGCTTCCTCTGATTTCCACCATTCGGCATTGCCGTCTTCCATGGCGTGCGCCGGGATATGGTTCATCACTTGCAGGTATTCCGGCGTGTCCTTCAGGATCTCCATCATCCTGTCTGCCGCTTCCTTCCCGTTTTCCGGTGAGAAGAGTACCGTATCCGTATCCGCATACAGCCTGTTCTGTGTCTTTGGATCTGTAATCATTGTTTCTGATTTTATGGTTTATATATACCGGCCTGTGTTACAGGCATTTTTATTTCTTGATAGCCTTGCAGCCGTTTGCCCGCATCCCTGCAAGGCTTGGCGGAAAAAAATACCGGAGCGGAGCGAGGATGATTTTTTTCCGGCCAACCAGCCCGTAAGGGCCGCCTTGCGGGAGTTGTGCGGCAAACGGCTATATTTGCTGCAAGAAATGAGAATGCCATCTTTTATATATTCAGTGGAATATCCATTGGTACAGCAGGTTCAAGGAAAGGAAAGTAAGCGCGTCCTCATGTAATGAAGTGATTCTTGGAGCCAGGAACGGATGCCATATGTCAAGATATTCATGTTGCATTCTCAGCAGTCTTTGGCTTTTGCTCTTTAGGAATACACACAGCGCATAGACAACCAGTTCCAGGAAATCGAGTCCGATGGCGACGAACCATAATATAAGCGATGCATCATATACATCCTGCATGTCAATACATAAATCTTTCATGATTGGTCATTTTTAAGTGTTGATGTTGTTTTTCGGAATATCTTGTTCGTTTCAAGGCATGTGGTGTTCTTCATGGATTTTAAGATGTGGCGATTCCTGTATGTCATAATACGGAAAAAGCCCCATCCGTTGGGATGAGGCTTCCGGAATCACATTTTTCATGATCTTGCGCCATGTCAGGTATGGATGCTCCAGCCGTGGATTCTTTCCAGCGTGACGGCATATGACTCATCCGGATTCCCGTGGTACAGCAGACCTCCGACGATACCGGTCCTTCCGTCAGGATAACGTTCACAGAACCCGAAGGAATAGGGGGCATGGTCAAAATAGAGTTCGATCTCGCAGGGACAGTTCCTGTTCTTTTCCCATTGTTTGAGACGTTCAAGACACTTTTCCAGGGTCTTGTCATTGATGGATTTTGCATACTGTACGACCTTGTCGTAATGCTCCTGTGTGCACATGATTTTCATAACGGTTGTTTTTTATTGTTGATAATAATTGTATGTCTTTTATGGCTTCAAGTTCCTGGACGGATACTTCCGCCTCGCTATACCCGTTGCCGATAAGTACGATGAGGTCATCTTCTTCGAGTTCTTCCTTTGTCAGTCCGGTCATGTCCGGCATTCTCAATACTTCATGTATGCCGGAAGTGGCTTGCTCCGGGTCATTCCAGAAGACTTCTGTTCCGACTGTAAGTTTTTGTATATCTTTCATTCTTATAGAATTTTCCCTTTAGTATCCATTGTTGGTCTGTTTCTGTTTCCGTCATAGAGTTCACACGCCCTGTTTACCAGGACTTCGCGGTTATGGTCTGACAGTTCCGCATAAAACCTTTCGGCCGCTCCCATTGTCCCGTTTTCGCAGGCGTATTCCCATTTGTTCCAGAAATGCGGGTCGTTGTTGAAAACATGCATGCATTCCTCCCGGCTCCACCTGTTCCACATGTAGAACATGAAGCTGCTTACTATATTGACTTTTGTTCTCATATTCGTATATCTTTATATTAGTTTCTTTATCAGTCTATATCGTATCCTATAAAATTGCTGTCGTTTATCAGCAGATAGTAGAACCCGTTCAAGCAGTTCCTCCGCTCTTTTGAGAAACCTCCGTGTATGTCTCCCGGTTTCATATAGCTGTCTCCTTCCTGGTATGTTTCCAGCCATAGGGTTCCGTCATACCCCCGAAAGTTGAAACGCCCGGACCTGTATTGTCTTTTTTCCTTCAGTGCTTTTTGGAACTGGCTATATGTATAATCCCCGCACCATTTTCTTATGGCCTCCAATGTAATGACTTCCCCTTCTATGGGAACTCCCGTTGACAGGCCGTTTTCATACAGGCTCTTTCCCGGAACGGCAGCTTTCACTTTTCTCAGGTATGGATTGGTGAAAGTCGCTTTTGCGGCCAGAGACTGGTATTTCCTGACCAGCTTTTCGTTCCTTTCCTCTTCCGGTTGCGGATAACAGACTTTACTTATGGTATCCCATGAGGAAAAGACAAGTCCTTTATTACGCTTTTGGGGTATTTTAATTCCGATAATGCCGTTGTCCCTGTTGATGAAAAGTGTGCGTTTTTTCTTTTCGATGATGACTTGAAGGACGGACGGATTCTTCGGATTTCTCAGAAACTGTTCCGCTTCATGCATATTCGGGTATGAAGTCTCTTTTTTGGTATATTCATCTATATCCATGTCAGTCGTTTCTTAGGTTTGACAATATTCTTGACCACAGCTTGTACCGGGTCTTGTTTTGGAATGTGATCTGTTCTTATGGTATCTCCATGTCTCTGTCAGATACCTTTTCGTCTCATTTATGCTCCCGTGTATGAGGCTGCCGTGTCCGTCATAAAGATAGCAGGTGCTGACAAGGCGCGGAATGCCTTCAATATTCTCGTACATGTGGAGTTCGATGTCCCTTTTTATGGCGTCCGTCTTTTCCTTTTCCACCCTTTTGTCTATCTTCCTGCGTACCTTGCTTATATCAGGGGATGTGAATCCGATGATCTCAGAATGGAATTTAAACTGATACTGTTTCATAACCTTCTCCGTTTAATCTTCCTCGACCAGTTCGTCCTCGTACACTTCAAGCTCAAGCCCGCTGTCGATAATCCGTACCAGCCAGCGGTATTGTAGCTTTTCAATCAGTTCTACCGCCCTGTAACCTTTGTAGGGTATTCTCAGAAATGCAATGTCTCCGGATTTCATGATATTTTCAGTTTTATTGTTCGTAAATCGTTTCTGCCAGTTCCTCGTCCGTCAGATACCTGAGTTCCTGCTCTGAACAGAACAGGCAGATGCTTTCCAGCAGTTCGATTGCAGTGCCGTCCAGGTTTCTGGCTCCTTCAATCAATGTGTCCTCCAGTTCTTTGGTCGAAACATTACATGTATTGTGATCACTGTAAATCGTACGTATAGGGAAACGCCTTTCTCTATAAGTAATGTATTCTACCATGTCATCCTGTGGCGGTAGTCTGGCACTGATTTTCTTGAATTTTTCTGGAGCCAGTTCCTTGAGCCGTTCAGGATTGAACCTGAATATTCTGAATCCATTATATTCCAGCTCTGTCGGTTCGGCAATCCTGTTGCGGATAAGAAATTCATGCGCGTGCCTGTTGCAGTCCCGGCTGTCCACATACGCATGGAACGGTGGAAGTGAATTGCAGTTGATGGTAAGGTCCGTGTAGGCTTTCCATTGTTCCAGGTTTTCATCCGCAGGTGTTTCCAGACCGATGTACAGGTTGTCATTGTCGGCGTAGCTGTCCAGTATAAGCCTTACTTCAATATTACCCGCAGGTTCTGTGGCGGTTTTCCAGTATAACTTGTTACTTGTGTCCATATCGGTTTGTTTTTATTGGGAATATGATGGATGTGCCACCATATTCCCGGATTGGTTTTATGCTTTGATGTTCTCGGTTTTATGTCCGGACTCTTTCTTCACCGACCTTAGCCTTTTCAGAAGATGCAGGAAGTATTCACGGTCATAGATACGGAAAAGGAACTCCTCGCCGGTTTCCTTGACTTGTCCGACAAATGTTACCGATTCCTTGCCTGGAGGATACTGGAAGAAATGGCCGTTGGAAATCAGGGTAAGCTTTTTATTGGCGGCATAATCCATCATATCATCAGGTGTGTCGAATCTTCCTTTTCCTCTGTAAAACAGATAATGGTTGCTGCGGAGGTTTCTTAGTGTGCCTGCCATATCCGCTCTTGCCCGTTGGCTGTCCGGTTCCATAAGGTTACATATGAATAAAGGCTGTTGTCCTTCCAGTGAAAAATAATAGGATATGGGGTTGACTTTGCCCGGATTGTTCCCGGAAGTATGGATCGGACAGTCTTTCAGAATGGCTGCTTTTCTGTTTATGATTTCCATATGACGGTCAATTTGTCTGTCCAGTTCACTTTGTGGAGTCTTAACGGAGCGCAGTCCTTTGAAATATTGACCATTTCTTGTGAAACAGAAGGAATATATGTTCCCGTAGTACGGTTCGCCGATGAAAAACGAGTCCTTTCTCAGACGTAGGGGAGGTAGGACATCCATCAGGTCGTAGTATTCTTTCTCTGTGATTTCCCGGAACGGTTCGGACAATGCCTGAAGGTAAAGTTTGACCATCCTGTTGATTCTGGACTGGGTAACGGCAATCAAAAATGGGTTGTTTTCTTGCTTGCGCAATTCTTCAAGCGTTTCTCCTCCGAAGTCACTGCGTACTCCGTCCGTCATGATGGTTATGCAGCTTCCGTTGAAGTCGCGTGAGTCAATGATGTATTTTTGCTGGTTTTTCATGATTATATGGTTTGAAAGTTCAACACTCTTTTGACTGCATATACGGCATTCTGTGTAAGCTGGCGTTGCCATGCCTGATGTTTGGGAGACCACTTGAACCCGTTGCTTTTCAGTTCCTTGCGTTTCCGGTCGTCAGGAATATTGTCAAACAGGATTTGCAGGCGGTCCGCTTCGTAGTTCCAGACCAGTGTTCCGCCTTCAAATTTCAGTTCACGGTTTTCCCTTTCCCTGATTTCCTGAAGTTTCAGTCTGGTCTGGCGGGCTATTTCCGGGAATTGGAAGAAACGGTTACGGGGAGTGATTACCGGCTTCTTGCATTGGGAATTGAATTCGGTGATGAAATCTACCGCTTTCTGTACGATTTCTACTTCACCTTTTCCCGCATAAGTGCTTACCTTGCTCAGAATGCTGCTGACGAACAGGGCACGGCTGTATCCTCTTGCTTTTCCCGTATCAATGTCATGGATGGTCTGTGCGCTGCTTGCAATGTCACGCTTCAGGCGGTTCCATGCTTCCTCCTGCTTCTGTTCTTCCGGTTTGGCAGCCTCTTTCATCTTATCCATCGAAGCCTTGAAGCGGTTACGCCATTCGTGAAACTCATCATATTTTTTCTGATACGCATCCAATGCCTTGTTGTTGCGCTGGCAGTTGAATTTGGCCGGTCCCGTCACCATCGGACTGGCACATCGCGAAAGGCTTCCCAGCAGGACAGAGAATTTGTTGTGGTAGGTGCTGATATAATCCGTATGTTTTTCTTCGGGAATGTTTTCAAGATCCTCTGCCAGCTGTTTTTCATAAAGTGCAATGTCTGTTTCTGCCCGTGCCTCCGGTTCAAACGAACTCCATCTGTAGGCACTGTTGGCTGTTTCCCACAAATCTTCCAGATAACCGGGATAGGAAAATTCTGCCACTTCCCATTTTTCAAACTCATCCGGGTGGAGTTCCGTTTCTCCTTCGGCTGATTCTACGGTGTGTACATAAGATCCCATTCCCGTACACCGCTTCCGGAAATGAAAAAGGACGGCTTCTTCTTCCGTCCCCAGTCTTCTGATACGCTTTACCCTGTGTGCGTTCTTTTTCGTCAACATGACGTTTCCCTTGTTCTCCATAAGGTCTGTTACTGTTCCTTCACATACCTTCATTTCAACCTTTTCAGTCATACTTATTCATATTAAATTGGACATGACCGGCTCCTCGGAGCCAGTATTTCGATTTCTTGCCAGCCTGACAGTCCTTTGCCAATGACAGTACAAGGCTTGGCGGGAAAAAATACCGGAGCGTAGCGAGGATGATTTTTTCCCGGCCAACCAGCCCGTAAGGGCCGCCTTGTACAGTCAGGGGCAAAGGGGTAAATTTGCGGTAAGAAATGAAATAATGGCAATCACATTGTATGACATCTGTAGTGGAATTATTATTGTTGCATCTTTTCTTTTACCGTGTTCATGTTATCTTTAATGTTCTTGTCCATGACTCTGGCATAATGCTGCGTCATTCTTGTAGAGGAGTGGCCGAGCATGGCTGATACCTCTTGCAAGGGTACATCATTGGCAAGCGTGACGGTTGTGGCAAATGTGTGTCTTGCTGCGTGAGTGGTCAGATTTTTGTTGATTTTGCAAAAATCGGCGATTTCTTTCAAATAGCTGTTCAACTTTTGATTGCATATAACCGGCAGACAGGTTCCTTTCTTTAGTGCAATCGGATGTGCCTCGTATTTTTTCAGAATGGCCAAAGGAACAGGAAGAAGTGGAATATTGGCTATGGAAGAGGCTTTCCTCCTTCTTTCCAGTTTGACACGTCCTTTTCTGATCCACCAGTCTCCGTTGTTGTCTTGTTCCAGATTTTCCGGTTTTAAAGTGGAGACATCGGCAAATGCCAACCCGGTGAAGCAGGAAAACAGGAAAATGTCCTTGACCAGTTCCAGTCTTGGTATCTCAAATTTTTTATTCATAATAGCTTGGAGCTCATTGTAGGTCAGAAATACCGGATTGGTTTCATCCTGTTCCATTTTATATCCGTAAAACGGATCTTTACGCATCCACTCTTTTGCCAGCGCCATATTGGTGATTTTCTTAAAACATTTCATATAGCGCACTATTGTGTTGCGGCATAATCCTCCTTTTGTTTTCAGGAAGACATCAAACGACTTTATGAACTCGGGGGTTAGCTCATGAAATGTAATGTCATCCTTCTCGTAATATTGGGGAATGAAAGTTTCAAGTTTTCTAAGTACATTCTTGTAACGGTTGATGGTAACGGGGGAATAATCAATGTTCACGACTTCTTCCATGGATGATATTTCCTCTTTTATTGTTCCAAGCAAAGTCCTGACAGTATCATCTTTGCCAAACACCCGTTTCAATATTGACTTTGGAGTTACCAGCGATAATTCAAATATTAACTCTTTATGTTTTTCGTACGCACGTGTAGTCAGGGTGGCAATATAGTCATTAAGTTCGATGGATGCCCTGTCCTTTCCTTTGCTGCAACCTTTGGCCGTATTCCAGTTTTTTAAGGGGACACTTCTTTGGATTCTGATTTCTTCATATTGTCCGTTGATGGTAATACGCATGATAATTGGAGCCTCGCCGTTTTTTAGCAGTTTTGTTTTTAGAACGAAAAATAGAATGTTCATTGTTCCTTGTTTCATGACTTCTTTTTTTAGTGTGACACATTCAGTTAATTCGTCAAACTTGATGGGAGAATGATAGAAATCGGTGGTTTTTTCGTGCCGGCAATCAGAAAAACCACCGATTTTTATCTCTCACTTTGGAGCCTGTAACCTGATATTTGAGAAATCCAATATGAAAGTTATTTCAGTTCCTTTGTGATTTTGTCCTCCGTTCAAGCAGGTATGCAAAAATAGATTTTTGCACCTGAAAATGATGTGCGCAAATAATTGAGAATAAGTGAAGTATGATACAATCGGTGGTTTTTTCACGGGACTCAAAAAAAGCCACCGAATCGGAAATTTTTTAATGCACCAATTTGCATGTTTTTGCGGGTAGCACATAAAGAAAAATCCGCTGAAATGACTGTATTTCAGCGGATTTCATATAACCGAGTTATCGTTTGGTGGTGCCACCAGGAATCGAACCGGGGACACAAGGATTTTCAGTCCTTTGCTCTACCAACTGAGCTATGGCACCGTTTTATTTTGGTGATGCAAAGGTACGTATTTTTTTTTATTCTGCAAATTTTTGCTTCAAGAATCTTTATGAAATCATTAAATTTTGAGAAAAAGAAACTTTTTTGAAAAAAACAATCATTTCTTTTGATGGTATCAAAAAATATATCTACCTTTGCACTCGCAAACGAAAGATAAGTGTTGCAATCGGAATGTAGCGCAGTTGGTAGCGCACTACGTTCGGGACGTAGGGGTCGGGCGTTCGAGTCGCCTCATTCCGACAAAAGCTCAACTATTAGTTGGGCTTTTTTTATTTCAGGAATTTCCAAAGTATTGATAAGAGAAGGAAAAAGTGGGTAAAATTAGGCTTCTTTTGAAATTAAGTAACTAAAGTTTCCCACCCTCTTTATTGGGGGTGGGAAACTTTAGTAATACAACCTTTTCTAAGGTGGCAATGATGCCTAAGATGCAAAGTAAGTATGGTAATAAGCCGGATGTATTGAACAGTTGGGGGGATATAGTGTATAGCGATTATGATCCTGAAAGTTTTTTTAGAACAGGAACTAATGTTATTAATACTGTAGCATTGTCTACAGGTAATAAAAAGAATCAAACCTATTTATCAGCATCTACCACAAATACAACAAATATTTTACCAAATAGTGGTTATAATCGTTATAATTTTACTTTGCGCAATACAACTACATTTTTGAATGAAAAAATGGTATTAGATATGGGGGCTAATTATATCCTTCAGAATGATAATAATTTAATTTCACAAGGTTATTACAATAATCCTTTACCCGGATTATATCGTTTCCCCCGTAGTGAAAATTTTGATGATGTTCGTATGTTTGAACGTTATAATTCGGCAATGGACTTGATGGAGCAATATTGGCCGTATGGAGGGCGGTCGGAAGGATTGGCTAATCCGTATTGGGTTATGAATCGTCAATTGAGTAAAAACGAGAAGACCCGTTATATGGTGAATGCTTCTTTGAGATACAAGATATTCGATTGGTTAGATATAACAGGGCGCGTAAAAATAGATAATTATGAGAATCGTAGGACATATAAAGCTTATGCTTCTACGAATGATTTAAGTACTGGAGATAAGGGTACATACGAAGATGTATGGTCACAATCTAAAAATACATATGCAGATGTAATAGCTACCTTATCCCAACTTTAACGCTCCAAAGAAAAATCAGCCTTTTTTCGATGTTTTTCGTCTCCGAAACTGCTGATAATCA
>ENA-ORLM01000645-ORLM01000645.1-human-gut-metagenome-genome-assembly--contig:-NODE-645-length-29793-cov-6.159073_pt1 | contig 29793 bp, 24 predicted proteins | sample MGYA00243063_ERZ508815 | MGnify/ENA primary metagenome ERZ508815 (study PRJEB26277, sample SAMN04329768) | human gut metagenome | biome: human-associated habitat | host: Homo sapiens | place: USA...
CTTATGAACGAAAACAACCTATTCGATACACCGGAACAGAAAGAAGAAGACTTCAACCTCTACCGCGTGATTTTCAAATACCTTATCTACTGGCCCTGGTTTGTAGCCAGTGTCCTTGTCTGCGTAGTGGCGGCCTTTATCTATCTCCGCTACCAGACACCCGTTTACAATATTACTTCAGCAGTCCTTATTAAGGAAGACGATCCCCGTACCCGTGCCATGCAAGCAAACAGCGGAGCCCTGGAAGCCTTGCAAAGTATGGGAGGACTCTCCATGACCAGCAGTTTCGACAATGAAGTGGAAATCCTGAAATCACGTACGCTCATCCAGAAAGTAGTGACCCGTCTGGGACTCTATATCTCTACCGTAGAAGACCGCAGTTTCGGTTACGACCGTCCTCTGTATAAGAATGCTCCCGTACAGGTGTACCTGACTCCGGAAGAAGCCGGCAAACTGGAAGGAGGAGCCAGACTCAAAATGACCTATACACCGGAAGGAAAGTTGAATGTAAAAGCGGAATATATACTGAACCAGGAAAAACAGAGTGAGGAAAAGACTTTCGATGTACTGCCCGCCGTACTGCCTACCCCCGTGGGAGTATTCAGTTTCACGAAAAACGACTCTGTACCTGCTCTAAAAAAAGAAATCAGACTGACCACTTATGTAAATTCACCTACCGCAGTAGCCAAAGGGTATGGAACTTCTCTTAGTGTAGAACCTACTTCTAAAACAACCACTATTGCACAAATCGCATTAAAAGAAAGCAATAAACAGCGTGCCATTGATTTTATCAATACCTTAGTAGCTTTCTATAACCAGGATGCCAACGACGAGAAAAACGAGGTGGCGCAGAAGACGGCTGATTTTATCGAAGACCGCATTGCCATTATCAACCGCGAGCTCGGTACTACCGAAAGCCAGCTGGCCGATTTCAAGCAGAAATCCGGACTGACCGACCTGAGCACCGATGCAAAAGTTGCCCTGGAAGAAAACTCCAAGTACGAACAGCTCCGCATCGAAAACCAGACCCAGATCCGTCTGGTGGAATTCCTGCGCGATTATATCAACAACCCGGCCAATGCCGACGAAGTAATTCCTTCCAATGTCGGCTTGCAGGATCAGAACCTCAGTACGGTCATCGACCAGTACAACACCATGATAATCGAACGCAAGCGACTGCTCCGCACCTCGTCCGAAAACAACCCGGCTGTCATCAATATGAAAACCGGTATCGAAGCCATGCGCCACAGTGTACAGACTACCGTAGCCAGCGTACTCGAAGGCTTGCATATCACCAAGGATAATCTCGACCGCCAGGCTAGCAAATTTGAAGGACGCATCAGCAATGCCCCCAAACAGGAAAAAGAATTCCTCACCATCTCCCGTCAGCAGGAAATCAAGGCACAGCTCTACATCATGCTGCTCCAGAAGCGCGAGGAAAATGCCATCACTTTGGCTGCTACCGCCACCAACGGACGCATCATCGAACAGGCATTGCCCGATAAAGATCCTGTAGCACCTAAAAAGAAAATGTTCCTATTGGCCGCTTTGGTGTTAGGCCTGGGAATTCCGGTCGGTATCATCTACCTGATTGACCTGCTGAAATATAAGATTGAAAATGCAGAGGATGTACAGAAACTTACCGATATACCTCTACTTGCCGAACTCCCCCGCTGCCAGAAGCCCGCACAGGGTGCCATCGTAGTGCGTGAAAACCACAACGACATCATGGAAGAAACCTTCCGCGGACTCCGTACCAACCTGATGTTTATGATGGAAAGCGGAGAAAAGGTCATCATGGTTTCTTCTACCCAACCCGGAGAAGGCAAGTCCTTCGTAGCCGGGAACCTGGCAGTCAGCCTGGCCTTGCTCGGCAAGAAAACACTGATTGTGGGCATGGACATCCGTAAACCCGGTCTGAACCGTGTTTTCAACATTTCACACCGTGAACATGGTATCACCAATTACCTGAGTGATCCGGAACATACCGATCTCTTCTCTCTGGTACAACCTTCGGGCATCCATAACAACCTTGATATCCTGCCGGGAGGAGCCGTACCGCCCAATCCTACCGAGCTGGTAGCCCGTCCGGTACTGGATCATGCCATTGCCCAGCTGAAAGAGCATTACGACTACATCATCCTCGATACCGCTCCTATCGGTATCGTGACCGACAGTGCCATCGTAAGTCGTGTAGCCGACCTCTGCCTCTATGTCTGCCGCGCCGAAGTCACTCCAAAGGTAGCCTACCAATACATCAATGAATTGAAAGCCGAAAAGAAATTTGCCAAACTGGCCACCGTCATCAACGACATCGACATGACCAAGCGCAAGAACAGCTACGGTTACGGCTATGGCAAGAAATACGGCTACGGGTATGGATACGGTTATGGATATGGTTCCCAGAATAATAAGAAGGGATAGACATAAAAAATGAAGAGCCAATAGGCAAACCGATTCTTAACTTAATATGTTGATAAATTAATTTCTGCCGGAAAGCCGGAGGCTCTTCATTCTCTTTATTTAGTAAACTACACAATTTTATAACTCCGCATATTCCTTCCTTGCATCAAAGCAGGGACAGGCTTTACGGATATAAGGACTCAGTTGGGTATGCCCCACAATCCGCGCTTGCGGATAATCCGCCTTCAGCTGGCGGAGCAGATCCAGCAAGGCACATTTCTGGGCTAAGGTACGGGTATCGGCAGGACGGCCTTTCCGGCTCAGCCCTCCTTCGTAACATACCCCGATGCTGTGGTCGTTCCATCCGGCAGCATGTGCACCGATCTGATGCAAAGGCCGGCACGGATGAATCACTCCGTCACGGGTAATATAGAAGTGATAGCCGATATCGGCAAAACCCCGTTCCCGATGGCAGCGCCGAAGTGCTTCCACCGGAAAATCCCGGTCTTCACGCGTCGCACTGCAATGGACTACGATGGTATCTATTTTTCGGAAGTTCTGGAAGTACATGGGTGATGAGTTTTTAAGTTTTTGAGTTAGGTTACAAGGCGTTTGTTAGTATAAGTTTTTAAGTTCTTTAGTTTTTAAGTTTGCGTGTATAAGTTTTTGGTTTATTACTGTTTTGAGATTAGCCAAACTAAAAAACTTATAAACTAAAAAACTCACAGACATGAACTCAGTCCCAACGCTCCGGCAATAGCCGTAGCTACGGTGATGATGACTTTGAGGACGATGCCCCATACATTTTTAGGTTTTGAAGAATTTTCCATATAAAGATAAATCTAACAAATATAATTCTAATTTAGTTTTAGGTTAGATCCGGGCCGCCTGCGTGAGCAACCGGTCCGGAGTTTTTAATCAGACAAGAGGATCTTCGCCGGCTTTTTCCGGGGTGATGTCTACGGTGGTTTCACCGGCCTTCTGGGCTTTCAATACCTTACGCACGGCATCACGGGTCGGAACCGGTGTAAATTCCATTCCGGCAAAGATGTTCTTCAGGTCTTCACCCGGTACAAACTGGATGTTTACATCCTTGATGTAATCCGAAGTAAAGGATTCCGCATTTTCGGCACCCTCGCTGCTGATTTGCAGACGAAGCTTGCCCAGTTCACCCAGGTCTACCTGGTTGCCCTCGCGGAGCACTTCAAAGATGTTGTCCACCAGGGCGGTAAGTACCGCCATCACATCGGCACGGTTCACCGTGGTCTGCGAAGCAATCCGCTTCGACATGGTTTTCAGACTTACGTTGCTGCCGATCTGAGCTTTTGCATACGCTTTTTTCACTGCTTCCGGATCCGTAGGATTGGAAGATCTCATCGAGATACTGTAATTTAATGCCATAAGTTTACAAGTTTTTAAGTTTGTAAGTTTATAAGTTTGTTTGGGAAAGTTCTTAAGTTTTTTAGTTTGTTCTTATATACAAACTAAAGAACTAAAAAACTCATAACAACTTGTTCCCTCTCTCAATCTGAAACAAAGATACAACACGGAAAAAGAGGCGTGGAAGAAGAGAAAAGAACATAGAAGAAGATGCAATAAAATCATATAAAATAATTCTCGTAAGGCAATGGATATTAGCGGATTTATTGCTATATTTATAGTGATAAAACAATAATATTCAAGCAATTATGAGAGACACAAGTATTCCTGAAGAGAAGATAGAAAAAGAGTGGGAAATCCATCCTTACTACCGTAGAGAACTGGCCATGGCCTATGCGCCCCAACTGACTCCCGAAGCGGCGGTAAACCGGCTGACGCGATGGCTGAAACAGAATAAGGCGCTGTTCAAGGAACTTCAGGACTACGGCTACCGTCCCAACCAGCAGATGTTTACCTCCATTCAGGTGGAAATTCTCTTCCGCTATCTGGGACGGCCCTGAATCCGGCAAAAACGTGACTTGTATCGTAAGCCTGCGATACAAGTATCATTCGCTGACGATACAAGTCACGCAAGCCATCGGTACAGGTCACGTACAGTCTCCGTCTTTGTTCAGACAGAGGCTTCTCCTTCGGCAGGAGGCTCGGTATACCGTCCCATTGCCAGACGGTTGTGGTGAATTTCCTCATCGTTCAGCGGAATCACCCGGTAGCCCCGCTTTCCGGCAGCCCGGACCTGTTCGAAGCCTAATTTCTTCAGTGCCAAACCGATTTTTACCGTACTGAGCGGCATTTTCAGCATAAATCCGGCACGGGCCATGATGTCCGTAACGGTCATGAACTGACACTCCTCTCCCGGCATGGGACGGCGGTATCCGGTCTGAATCACTTCCAGCTCCATGTTGGTCGTTTCAAACTGTTCGTTATGCGCATTGATTTCACGAATCTCGTCGTTGGCAAACCAGAAGCAGAATCCCTCCTTCCAGAGTGCCAGCGCCTGGGCATAGACTCCTTCGTAGTCGATGGGCGTATCGTAGGGATTCTGGATTTGCTTCACTTCGAAAGGCAGCCAGCGGCGGTGTCCGGTGGGGTCGTTCAGAAAGTTGGCATTGTTTGTCGTACCGCAGAAACTGGCAATGTGCGCCCGCTTTTCCTTGTAGTGCCCGTAAGGCCGGCGCTCGTTGATGTCGGGTGAAGTCACCAAAGCCTTCAGCTGATTCATTTCCGACGGACGCATCTCATCAATCTCTTCCAGACAGACGAAAGCAAACTCGGAGAGTGTCATCATATCGTCCTTGGTGAGATGACTGCTGTTGGTTTTCAGATAAAAATACGCCCTGAGCTCTTCGGGCAAAAGACGGTTGAACCAGGTGGTTTTATACACCCCCTGCGGTCCCACCAGTACCAGAATCTCGTGATTGATGATACGCGGATCGAGAATGGAAGCCACAGCTGCCACCAGCCATTTCCGGAAACACTTCCTGAAATGTTCCTGATTGCCGCACACCTCCACCATATCGGCCAGCTTTCCGATGTAATCTGTTTTTCCATCCCAGGCAGGCAGATAGTTGAAGTAATGCACAAAAGGATTGTAATCCTCTACATATTCCGATTCCAGCACATTGCGCAAATCGGACAAGCGGAGATTTTCTCCCTCCTTGCACATCCGGCTCCAGAGCGTATTGACCATGCGGTCGGTCACTTCCATGAAAGGAGCATCCTCGTCGCATTCCTTGGGACGCATTTCATATTTTCCGGTAATCACATTGTGCCGGAATACTCCCTGTGTATCGAGGAACTGCTCGATGTCGTGTACCGTCGCCATCCGTTTCACCGCTTCGGTACCTTCTTTCCGTCCCCTGCCCCTCGCCGGCACACGCGTATCAAACTTCGTGCTGTCGGCATAACAGGAACGGAAGATAGAAGCCACATCGCCCGTATAATCGGTAAACCGGCCCTCTGCCCACTGCAAGGCTTCCTCCATCGGAATGCCGTACTCATTGAGCAGATAACCCGTACGCATGATATAGTCGTTGCGATGATGTGCCTCATACACCACACCGGCCTGTTTCAGTTCACGGTTGATGGCAGCCGTCACGCGCTCCAGTTTGCCGTTTCGTACAGGCTCCAGATCCTTCGCTGAGAATGTAAACGGCACAGCCGCCGGATTGAAAAACACGTCCGGATCGGAAGCCAGTCCGCTCAGCCTGGTAGGATTCTTGCAGGCCCCGTCGCACTCCACACCCGTCAGCCGGGTATAATAGGCATTGGCAACCAGAAAGGCTTTTTTATAGCGTTCTATCTTTTTGGCAGCAGACAGCCCCTCCATAGGCACATCCATGCGGAAGAGAATACGTATTCCCTCCCCGCTGATGGTGACATAAGCCAGTAGCGTATGCTCGTCTTCGCGAACACGCTGCAAAACTTCCTGCATCCGCTGTGCAGGCACATGATCGAGGTCGGCAAGCGAGAATCCGGTCCACGAAGCAATGTGCTTCTGTTGTTTGCCACCGGAAAAACGGACTGCCACGGCGAAACAGGGGCACGAAGCCTTCTCCTGGGAAGCCGGAGCCTGAAGCCCTTCGGAACGGTAATAACGATGCTTCTCCGTATGGTTCTTTACGGTTTGGTCTTCGCGGATAAGGTGGAGAAGATGAACCAATGTGGTTTCGGACGGGCACGTGTCCGAATAGCCTTTGAAAAGGCTGAAAGTAGTTTTTTCCATAGTTTAGGTTAAAATTAAAACACGCTCAAATGTAGCAGGCAAGTTTGTAGCATGCAAACGTGCGTTGCAACTATGACAGCAACAAATATAACAAGTATAAACAATGCTTAACAGATATTAGCAGTAAGAACAGTCTCGGACAATAGTGTCCGGGATAACTTAAATAATTTCATTTATGAAACATTGTACTCCTCTCAGCATTGCACTGGGAGCATTTTTCGACGAAATCCGTCGGACAACTCTGGTAAATGGCAAGATTCTTTCCATTCACGAAGTAAGCAGAATCACTCGCATGGGCGAAAGCACCTACATGCGTTTAAAAAAAGGGATTCAGACAGTATCTGGAATTTTTACAGAATCTACTATCTGTATGCAAATGCATTGAAAGACGACCCTGAGAAATGGTTGGAATTTCATAAAAAGATAGGCAGGATTTTCCAGAGCGACTATATAAATATTCATTGCAAGAATACATAATCGTGTCGGGGTTGGCAGGGTTGTCACCCTATTTTATAAAACTTTTACGTGTGAGTGTGGAGAGAATGAATTTTATATCTCTCCACACATTTCCATAAAAAGTTTAAGAAAATGCATGTCAACCCCGACAACCCCGACAAACTGAAAAATTAATCACCTGATTTACAACTACGTTCATTTTCGGTGAAATGTCGGGGTTGTACAGGTTTCCCCTGTTCTCCACACCTCTCCACCATGTGGAAAATCTGAAATATTTACATCATTTCAGGGTGGTGGAAAGGTGGTGGAGAAGTGGTGGAGAGAAATTTGAAATGTTAAAAACATTATTATTTACTCATTCAAACGAATAAAATTCACACTGGTTCTTTATGACAAATACAGCAGAGAATAATAAGAGGATAGCGAAGAATACGTTGCTACTGTATTTCCGAATGCTTATCTCTGTAATTGTTGGCTTATATACAAGCCGAGTTGTTCTTAATACATTAGGAGTAGAAGACTATGGAATCTATAATGTAGTAGGTGGAATAGTAGCGATGTTTTCATTCTTAAACACATCAATGAGTGGAGCAACATCACGATTTCTTACTTATGAAATGGGGAAAAGCATTTCCAATCAATTAAATGCAACATTCAATTCTGCTATGATCATTCACATAGGTATTGCTATAATTATTTTAATTATTGCAGAAACCATTGGATTGTGGTTTCTGCAAAACAAATTAGTAATACCTGAAGAACGCATGTTTGCTGCCCATATAGTATATCAATTTTCCATTTTATCAATGACTATAAATGTCACTCAAGTACCTTACAATGCATCAATAATTGCCCATGAAAAAATGGGAGTATATGCTTATGTGGAATTACTCAACGTCTCTTTAAAACTTGGAATAGTTTTTATTTTATTGATAGGTTCATTCGACAAGCTTATCCTATATGCAATATTAATCTTTATTGTTACTACTATTATTGCTATCACATATAGAATATATTGTAAAAAACATTTTAAAGAATGTCATATTAATTGGAAATTACACTCCAATATTATAAAACCGATGATATCTTTTTCATGTTGGGACTTATATGGGAATATGACAGTTTCTATAAGACAGCAGGGGCTTACTATGTTATTAAATATGTTTTATGGTCCTATTCTAAATGCTGCTAATGGTATCGCAATGAATGTTCATGGAATTATTTTAGGATTTGCAAATAATGTAATTACTGCATTTCGCCCTCAAATTATCAAACAATATGCCGAAAATAATATACAAAACATGTCTACTCTTGTTGTAAATGCAACAAAATTTACACTTTGTTTATACTTACTAATTGCAATTCCTCTCTTTATTGAAATTGATTATGTACTTAAATTATGGTTAAAAACAGTCCCTGAACATACCACATTTTTCTTACGAATTATTTTAATATGCAGTTTTTTTAAATTGGGAAGCAATATAATTAATATCCCTATTCATGCTACAGGAAAAATAAAAAAGTTGAGCTTCATTTCTGGCTCTTTCTTCTTACTATCAATTCCTATATTATATATTCTCATGAAATTAGATATGGGCTCTGATTTATCTTACTGTGCATTAATTCCAATAGACTTACTAATTGCTTTAGTAAGTACAATTATAGCCAAGAGTTTAATTAAAAAACTTAAAATTAAAGAAATATTTCAACATGGTTATTTATTAAATATAGGTCTTATTATCTGTGCTGGTACCGGAGGGTATCTTATTCACACAAGATTTGATGCAGGTCTTTTTAGACTAATTTTAACAACAATTACATCGACTTTAATCTCAATAAATTATATCTATTTTGTTCTTTTATCAAAAAAACAAAAAGAAATTGCCCTCAAAAAAATCAAAATAAAACTTAACTCTTTACAAAATGGGAAAAATTAAAATATCTATAATTGTACCAGTATATAAAGTAGAAAAATATCTACACAAATGTATTGATAGTATTCTATGTCAATCCTTTACAGATTTTGAAGTTCTGCTAATTGATGATGAAAGTCCCGACAATTCTGGGAAAATATGTGACAATTATGCGACTAAAGACAATAGAATACAAGTCGTTCATAAAAAAAATGAAGGTGTTAGTGCAGCAAGAAATACAGGATTAAAATTAGCTAAAGGAGAATGGATCACCTTTATAGACAGTGATGATTGGATAGAAGATAATTATCTCCAAATATGCATAGATATAATAAATAAATATGAATTAGATTTATTACAAGTCAGTTACAGAAGAATAAATAACGCAAACAGAGTTCTTTATCAGTCTATTGAAGAAACAGGCTTACAAGAATCTGAATTATATATATCAACAAATAAATTTTTAATTACTGTATGGGGCGGTTTTTTCAAAAAAAATCTAATCCAAAAACAGAATCTAAAATTTGATACCTCCTTAAAATTGGGAGAAGATCAACTGTTTATTTATAAATATATACTATCGTGCAATCGATGTATGAGAATCAAAGACTTGTTCTATAATTATAGATACAATAATGAATCTGCTACTGCTACACAAAATCCGATCGATTGTATAAATAGTTTAAAATCTTTTCAAAATTTCCCTTTTCGTAGTCAATTTGAGCAACAAATACAAAAAACTATATATTCTTATTTACTTTCCCTTATAAGATCAAATAAAATTTCAAATTCTGATATATACCATTTAATCAAACATGAATCTTTCAATCTGCTTATACCTCACAGAAAAATAGATTCTATATTTTTATCAATTTATAAAATATCAAGGCCTTATAGTATAAAAATTCTATCTTTATTAAAAAAGAAAATATAAAAATGAGAATCCCCTTAATTTTAATTTGTTGTATAATCGCATTTTTTATAATAAAAGAAAAACAAAAAAAAAGAGCTGAATGGCTTTTAATAGGATTATTATTTACACTCCTAGATATAACCATTTTACCTTCTCCTCCTATCTCTTCTCATAAACTATACTTAATTGCATTTTATATTTCACTTTTTAAACATAATGAATTTAAAACTGAATTTAGGAACTATCCATTCAAAACAATCACAATCATCCTATGTATACTCAGTTTCTGCATCTCATTTGCTGATACCCGATTAAATTTTACTTCCCAAATTCAAAGAGGGTTCACCAATATTCTTGAATTATCATCGTTATTTATAGGCTATTCCTGTATTAAAGAAATAAAAGATTTCACATCAATTTATAAAAAATTATACAATTACCTAGTTATAATATGCATTTTCGGAATCTTCACTTGGATTATAAAAGGAAATCCATATTACGATTTCATAACCTCCATATTCAGTTCTGAAGGTATTGGAATTTGGTCTGAAGTTCAAGATAGAGGATATAGAGTTTGTTCAACCTTTAGTAATCCCATTGTTTATGGTTTCATATTAAGTTTATATACCTTAATCTTTTGGGAATTGAAAGAAATAAAGTTACAGAAAATAAGCTTAATAATAGGATTATTATTCATCTTAAATATACTTTTTTCTAACTCAAGAACAAATCTTGTTTCTTTTGTAATAGCTATATGTATTTATTTCATATTAAAATTTGGACTATCAAAAAAACTATTTATTTATGGAATAACAATAATATCATTAATAGCACTCTCTTATAATTTCATAGAACCTATAAAAAATATTTTTGATTCTGTTATAGATATTTTCCTTACTGGAGGGAAAAACACTTCAGGAAGTACAGTCGAATTAAAAGAACAACAACAAAAATTTGCCTATCTCTTTTTCCTACAGTCACCATGGTGGGGAAATGGATATAACTACTTTAACGAAGTTATACAAATGGGGAAAATAAATTTCTACAATGGAGAACTTGCAGGTTTAGAAGGCTATGGATACAGATTACTTGTAGAACAAGGCATTTTTATGATTATTGCTAATATTATTTATATATTACAAATCACTAAATACTTACTCAAAAGAATTAATGTACCACTATCTAAAGTTTCGTTAGCAATCTTTATAGCATTCGTATTCTTCATCATGGTAGCTGGTACTTACGGAGGCGTTATGTATTATACTTTTATCATCTTAGGAATGAATATCAAATTCATAAAACTATTTAAATACAAATATATTTCTCATGAAAAAAATACTTTTTGCTATTTATAATCTATCCGCTGGTGGAGGACAAAAAAGTCTTGTTTCTCTCCTTAATACAATTCCAAAAGACAAGTATTCAATTGATTTACTTCTTATGGATAAAAAAGGACTATTCTTATCCCAAGTACCAGAATTTATTAATATTATAGAAGGAGAAAAAAAACTTAAAGCAATGCACCATCCTATCAGTGATTTTAAATTCTTCACTCCTTTCAATAGACTATGGTGGAAAATTTTGCAATCTCGATTAAAAGCTAAAATATTCTATAAATACTTACATAGAGAACAAGCACAATGGAAAACATGGAATTCTCATATTAAAACCTTAGAAAAGGAATATGACTGCGCCATCAGTTACCTTGAAGGAAGCATGAACTACTTTATAATGGACAAAGTAAAAGCTAAACGTAAAATTCTATGGATTCACAATGTCTATACTTCGCTACATTATAATCCTTCGTTTGATTTTAACTATTTTAACCAAGCTGATTATGTAGCAACAATGTCTGAATCAGGTCTACAATCTTTACAAGCAAATTTTCCTTCTATCAAGTCTAAATTTATTGTATTAGAAAATATTTCAAATGGAAACTTAATAAAAAAATTAGCACAGGAACCCATTCAAGAAAAGGAATTCAAAGACTTTAACGGTTTAAAGTTACTGTCAGTCGGTAGATTAATGGATCAAAAAAATTATCCATTAGCTATCGCAACAGCAGCAGAACTACGAAAAAGAAACATTAAATTCCTATGGTACGTAATAGGAGAAGGATTTGATCGACCCATATTAGAAGCATTAGTCCAAAAAGAATCACTTGAAAACTGCTTCAAAATGATAGGATTACGCTCAAATCCTTACCAATATATGCAAATCGCGGATATGATTGTTATGACTTCCAAATTTGAAGGGCGTTCTATTGCATTGGACGAAGCTAAAATTTTAAATAAACTTATTGTCACTACAAACTATACATCTGCTACGGATGTCGTTACAAATGGGGAAACTGGACTAATTTGTGAAATGACCGCACAAGCAGTTGCAAATGCTATCTGTAAACTAAATTCAGACAAATCCCTTGCAAAACATATCTTCTCACAACTTCAAGAAAAAAATTGGGACAACACAAATGAAGTTGAAAAATATTATGCAGCAATAGAAAATTCACTTTAACTCTATTTTCAATGAAACACTTTTGGTTAGTTCTTTATTATGGTTTTGCCTATCATCTTCCAGCAACATATTCATTAGGAAAAATTGGATTATTCAGTGGGCACTTATGCAGATTTATATTTAAACGAATCGCAAAAAAATGTGGACATCATGTTAATATCGAAAGACATGCTTTCTTTGGAAAAGGTTTTGACATTGAATTAGGGAATTATAGTGATTTAGGAATAGATTGTCATGTTCCTAATAATATTAAAATCGGTGATTATGTAATGATGGGACCTAAATGTCACATCCTATCGAACTATACTCACAACACATCTAGGCTTGATATACCAATGCAACAACAAGGTAAAATAGAAAAACCTGGAAGAACAATAATAGGTAATGATGTATGGATAGGAAGGCAAGTACTATTTACAGGAGGAAAACATGTAGGAAATCACGTTATCATTGGAGCTGGAAGTGTTGTTTGTAAAGACATAGAAGATTATGCTGTAGTTGGTGGAAATCCAATTAGAATAATCAGATATAGAAATAAATAAAAGAATAACTCTATATTCATAAATAAAAATCCGTATTCCAACAAATTCTTACATATCAAACAACAAAATAAGATGAATCAATTAAAAAACAAATATAAACTTTTATTATTTACCCAGTCTTATAAAACTGGACGAGGAGGAGTGGCTTCGTATGCCCATGATTTAGTAAATGCTTTCCAACAAGAATATGACATTACAGTAATTACTGGAGATGACTACCAAGCAAACGACTATGATTCTATCCCTATCATACATATAAATACTTCTGATTTTAGCAGTTCAAATGCAAAAACAATCTTAAGATTTATTGAAAAAGAAAAACCATCTATAATAATAAACAGCTCATTTTCAATACTGTCACTTATTACTCCATATTTATCTAATGAGATTAAAATATATAATATAAGTCATTTTATAAATGGGAAATTAGCTTGGAACGCAGGCATGAATGGTAACTATGCAGATGGAATTATCACACTTTCTTCTTTTGGGAAATCATACATAGAAAAAAAGTTTAATATCAAAGATAAAAATAAGATACATATAGTATTCAATTTTATGCCCCCAATTCCTCCAACTTATAAAACAAAACAAAACCGTTCTATATTAAAAATTGTTTACCCTGGAGGATGCTCTTATGCAAAAAGTGCAGAAATAGTCTGTAAAGCTTTAAATAAGCTACTAAAAACAGAACTGAATTTTGAATTTTACTGGCTTGGAAATACTAAAATTGCCGGTGGTAATAGTGGTATATTCAAAACAAATTATATAGAAGACTGTCTTCCTAATGATTCAAGAATAAAACACATAGGCCCCGTTTCAAGAGAAAATAGTAAACAAATATTATCCGATGCCAATATATTCCTACTTCCATCTAGAGGTGAAGGATTCCCTATTACCTTAATTGAAGCAATGAGAAGTGGATGTATCCCTATCATATCAAATGCCAAACATGGAAGTCTTGATGCCATCACTAATGGGGAAAATGGTCTGATTGTTAGACAAGGATCTAGTAACAACATTGTAAATGTGTTGATAGACATAATTAGAAATCATGAAAAATATAAGTTTATATATGAGCAAAGTTACTCATATTATATAGACAATTTAACAGAAGACATCTTTAAGAAAAAGATGCATCAAATACTAAATTCCACTTCTAGTAGGAAAAGACGTATCAAAACATTTAATGAATTCAAATTCATAAAAGATAAAATATATTTTACATATCTATTAAAAATTTATTGGGTAAAAGACAGAATTAAACAATTATATCATTTCGTTTTTTTTAGATATATACGATATTTTATAAAATCCCACATTTAATAAATTATAAATCAAAAAACAAACAATATGAAAGATATTAAAATAGCCGTAGCTGGAACCGGTTACGTCGGTCTCTCTATTGCCACTTTATTGGCACAACACCATAAAGTAACTGCAGTAGATGTAATTCCTGAAAAGGTAGAGAAAATCAACAATCGTATCAGCCCGATACAGGATGAATACATCGAAAAGTATCTGGCAGAAAAAGAACTGAACCTTACTGCTACATTGGATGGAAAAGCTGCTTACAAAGATGCTGATTTTGTTGTGATTGCAGCTCCTACCAATTATGATCCGGTGAAGAACTACTTCGACACCAGTCATGTGGAAGAAGTAATTGATTTGGTACTGGAAGTGAATCCGGATGCCATTATGGTGATTAAAAGTACCATTCCTGTAGGTTACTGCCGCAGTCTGTATGTGAAGTATGCAGAAAAATTTGCAAATACTCCTGCCCTTGCCGGAAAGAAATTCAATTTGCTTTTCTCCCCAGAGTTCCTGCGTGAAAGCAAGGCACTATATGATAACCTCTACCCCAGCCGTATCATCGTAGGTATTCCTAAAATAATCAAAGGACAGGATAAGGAAAACGAAGCGATTGCTTCCATTGCAGGAGAGCATCTGGAAGAAGCAGCTCATACTTTTGCAGCTCTCTTGCAGGAAGGTGCATTAAAAGAGAATATCGACACTCTCTTTATGGGAATGAAAGAAGCGGAAGCCGTGAAACTGTTTGCCAATACTTATCTGGCTCTGCGTGTATCGTACTTTAATGAACTGGATACCTATGCTGAAATGAAAGGTTTGGATACACAGGCGATTATTCAAGGTATCAGTCTGGATCCGCGTATCGGTTCGCATTATAACAATCCTTCTTTCGGTTATGGGGGCTATTGCTTGCCGAAAGATACCAAACAGCTGTTGGCTAACTACCAGGATGTACCAGAAAATCTGATTGAGGCGATTGTAGAATCAAACCGTACCCGTAAGGACTTTATTGCAGACCGTGTACTGCACATGGCAGGATATTATGATTATTACAACCGTGGCGATTATAATCCTTCGGAAGAAAAAGCTTGTACTATCGGTGTATACCGTCTGACTATGAAATCGAACAGTGATAACTTCCGCCAGAGTTCTATTCAGGGAGTGATGAAGCGTATCAAGGCAAAAGGTGCGACAGTGATTATCTATGAACCGACATTGGAAGATGGCAGCACATTCTTTGGCTCACAGGTGATTAATAACTTGGATGAGTTTAAGAAACTGTCTCAGGCTATCATCGCTAACCGATATGACAACTGTCTGGATGATGTGAAAGAGAAAGTATATACTCGTGATATTTTTAGAAGAGATTGAATCAATTATAAACTATCATGTTAGCTCCAATTATTATTTTTGCTTTTAATCGGCTTGAACCTTTAAAAAATACAATCAATTCTTTATTAGAAAATCCAGAAGCGAAAGATTCTGATTTATTTATTTTTGTAGATGGTCCACGTAGTCATAAAGTAGGAGAAGAGCAAAAAGTTGCATCTGTACAAGAATATATAAAATCAATTAAGGGATTTAAGAATATAGAATATTATTTCTCTGATATAAATAAAGGTCTTGGAAATTCCATTATAGCCGGAGTGAGTCAGATAATTCATAAATATGGACAAGCTATTGTATTGGAAGATGATTTGACCTTCTCGAAAAACTTTCTTTCGTTTATGAATCAAGGACTAAGCAAATATCAAAAAGAAGATAAAGTTTTTTCTATTTGTGGATACTCCAATCAAGTCCATACACCTCAGAATTATAATGCTGATACTTATTTTTGTACAAGAAGCAGCTCCTGGGGATGGGCAACATGGAAAGACAGATGGGAAACCATAGACTGGCAATTAAAGAATTGGGAAGATATAAGAAAACATAAATCAGGATTTAACAAATGGGGAGGTAGCGATTGCTTTAAAATGCTGGAAGACTGGCGTAATGGAAAAAACCAATCATGGGCTATCCGCTTTTGTTTTAATCAGTACTTACAGCAAAAGCTTTCTTTATTTCCTATTATAAGCAAGGTCAATAACAATGGCTTTGACGGAGAAGGTACCAATTGTAAAAAATGGAGCCGGTTTAAATGTCATTTTGATACGGAAAATAAAACTTTATTTTCTTTTCCGAAGGAAATAGAACTTAATAAAAAGCTATTTCATTCTGCCATGAAATATAATTCGTTAATGATAAGAGCATGGAGTAAACTAATGTATATAATTTACCGATGAAATCAAGTATTCTGTTTATCATGCACATGCCTCCCCCTGTTCATGGAGCAGCTATGATGGGGAAGTATATTCACGACAGCCGTATAGTGAATGAAACATTTGATTGCCACTACATAAATCTTGCCACAGCAAAAGACTTAACAGATATAGGCAAGATACGACTGCAAAAGTTTACGCAGTTTTATCAATTGCTTAGCAAAATTCGTAAAGAAGTAAAACGTATCCGTCCTGAATTGGTATATGTAACTCCCAATGCAAAGGGAGGTGCTTTCTACAAGGACTTTATCGTGATACAGATGCTGAAAAGTATGGGATGTAAGGTGGTAGTGCATTATCATAATAAAGGGGTATCGCTAAGACAAGATAAGACAATAGACAATCTGCTGTATCGTACTTTCTTCAAGAAACTGAAAGTAATTTTACTGGCAGAAGCTCTTTATGCGGATGTACAAAAGTATGTACCACGTAAAGATGTATTTATCTGTCCGAATGGGATTCCGGAAGCATTGACTGCCGAACCTTCTGCGATAAGACATAATGCAATTCCTAAACTTTTATTTTTATCGAACTTATTGATTGATAAAGGGGTATTTACCTTACTGGATGCTTGCAAGATTTTGAAAGAAAAAGGATATCAGTTTACCTGTGATTTCGTGGGAGGCGAAACGGCTGATATCAATGCGGAACGATTTAATCAGGAGGTTGCAATACGAGGAGTGAATGAATGCGTATGCTATAAAGGAAAAAAATACGGGGCTGAAAAAGAAGAAATGCTAAAAAGTGTAGATTTATTTATTCTTCCAACTTATAACGAATGCTTTCCACTCGTATTACTGGAAGCCATGCAGCAGGGACTTCCTTGTATCAGTACCAATGAAGGGGGAATTGCGGATATTATTATCCCCAATGAAACAGGGTATATTGTACCCAAAAAGTCAGCACAGGATCTGGCTGACAAAATAGAGATTTTATTAAAAGATACTTCCTTGCGTCTTGAAATGGGGAATAAAGGATTGGAACGATACAAACAGCTCTTTACGCTAGAGGCTTTTGAACAACGTATTGCATCGATTTTGAAAGCTTGCATAAAGGTCTAAAATTCTTATCTAAAATAAAAAACAGCTAAATTGTTGATTGAAATCATATTCTTTCTATATTTGCAAATACAGTTACTTAGCACCCAATGAATAGCAAAAGGAAAAATTATATTCCAAACCCCAGGCATAACCCGGAAGTGCAAGCCCGGCGTATAGACAGGCTCAGCGAAGAAGTAGCACAGCTAAATAAGGTTTTGAAGAGTGTTACTACATCGTATGACAGACATATGGAGCATCTGTCTGCATTTGCCAAGCATGACATGGGGAATGCTGTGCAGTCTATGTATGCTATATTGAAAATACTTGATAAGAAATTACAACCGGAAGATTCTCTGGCTTTGAAAACAAGTATAGACAATATGCAAAATGCACTGGATAGTTTTGAGAATATGGTTCCTTATTCTAAAACGAACAGTTTTCCTCTAAAGAAGCTGATGGCTGCACTGGAATCGTTAACACGGTTTCAAGTCGGAGCACAAGGGATTATCTATAGGTTTATTTATGACCGTGAAAGTAATTTACCGATAAACCAACCGTATCAGGCTTTACTTCAACTGCTGCAGAACCTGACATCTAATTCCATTAAATCGTTTAAAGAATGTAATGGGGATAAATTATTGGAGGTGGAAGCTGTGGTAAACAATAATCTTTGTACTATCAGAGTAAAAGATACGGGGGGTGGAATTAAAGATGAGGATGCCAAACATGTATTTGATTATAAATTCACAACAACGGATGGTTGTGGAATCGGGTTGTATCACGCCCGGTATGTCTGCGAACAGATTGGTGGCACAATTACATTTGACAGAAATGCAGATGGCTTTTCAACAATATTCACTTTAACATTTAATACGGATGGATGTCAAGCAGATTTTAATAATAGATGATGAAGCTGTTCAGGCACAAGCTTTGACTGCAACGATAAAAGAGATATTTCCGGAAGCGAATGTCTTTTTTGCATCGGGCAAGGAGGATATTGAATACTGCATAGAAAATAAATTCTATAATCTGGTATTGCTCGACCTGAGAATGGATTGCTATGAATTTGACGGGATGTCGCTGGCTCAAAGAATCATCGAAATCAATCCGTTTTCCAAAATTTTATTTGTATCAAAGTTTATTGCGGAATATATGCCTCAATTGTCTAAAATGCTGGCAAGAGGGGAAGTTATCGGATTCTCGGAAAAAAGAACATATGATGAATGGAAACCGGAACTGAAAAATATTATAGAAGAGTATTATTTTTCGATAGAAAATGAACCTTCGAAAGTGAATGCAGCACTTCTCTCCTACTATATGGACCTGAAAAATGAAAACGATGCGTTTAAGAAGGGAAAGAAATACGAAGATTTTATTGCTATTCTTTTCAGAAGTATCGGATTTCAGGAAATCATGAAAAGGGTGAAGGACGAGTCGCTGAACGAGGTGGATTTAGTGATCCGAAATGATATAAAAGATGAATTCCTTTCTAAATTCGGAAAGTATATATTGATTGAATGTAAAAATAAGCCGGATACGAAAACGGATAAGAATGATTATATTGTCTTCCACAGTAAACTGGAAAATGCTTCGAATATGGCTGAACTGGGTTTCTTGTTTACAACCTCATCTGTAACACGAAATACGTATATAGAGGCGGCAAGAAATTCCAAATCGAACAAAAAGGTCATTATCATAGATAATGTGGCAATGTCGCAATTATTGCAATATGATAATCTGAAAGAAGGATTGAAAAAAATCATTGACAGCCAAGTAAAAGATAACTAACTGGAGTTTAGAAAATTTTAAAAGATATGCAGGAGGCCTGGGAACGGGTCTCCTTATTTTATACCATAAACCGGAGTATCTGGTTCACTCCTCCTCCATCAACTCCCTCTGCACCGCCTGCCACACAGAGGGTTCCAGCAGAAAATAAGGTACAGCTTCCCGGCTTCCCTCAAAATAAAAGAATAAATGCTTGATACCGGATGCCTCGGAATAGGCATAAGGCTGAATACGGACAATGGCAATGCCCTGCGCCTGAAGACGGGACAATAAACGCACACGCTGACGCTTGTTCAGCGATTTATACTTCTGATAAAGGGTATCTATGTCGTAAGATTTCATCATGCTTTACATATTGGACTTGGATACGCAAAAATAATATTTAATCTTATTATATATGCTTAAACTGAAAGAGTTATCTCTTCTGACTTCCAGAAGAGAGCTATCGTCGTTGCCTGATGGCAAGTTACTTATCAATACGATTAATGCTCATTCTTATAATACGGCACTGAAAGACAGCCTGTTTGCCGAAGCACTGACCAAAGGGGATGTACTGATTCCCGACGGGGCCAGCGTGGTGATGGCGTGCCGGTGGCTGAAGGCGAAATCGCAACCCGTGGAGCGTATTGCGGGATGGGACTTGTTTGTACACGAAATGGACAGACTGAACCGGAAAGGGGGTACGTGTTTCTTTATGGGTAGCAGCGAGAAGGTGCTGGAGCTGATCCGGAAGCGGGCGGCTGTGGATTATCCGAACATCAAGGTGGAAACGTATTCGCCTCCGTATAAGCCGGAGTTTAACGAAGAGGACAACAAAGGGATTATTGAAGCGATTAACAAGGCGAATCCGGACTTGCTGTGGATTGGGATGACGGCGCCGAAGCAGGAGAAGTGGACGTATACGCACTGGAAGGAACTGGATATTCATTGCCACGTGGGAACGATTGGGGCGGTGTTTGATTTCTTTGCGGGTACGGTGGAACGTGCTCCGCTGTGGTGGCAGGAGCATGGCCTGGAGTGGTTGTACCGTTTGCTGAAGGAGCCGAAACGGATGTGGAGACGCTATATCATAGGGAATACATTGTTTCTGAAGAATGTAATCAAGGAAATGATGGAATAACTTTTTATAAAATATGAAAAGATATTACCTGACCTTAGAGCTCTACAACAAAAAGGAGTTGAAAGCAGCATACGCAGAAAAGTATACTTGCTTAAAGAATAAGTAAAGGCAAGAATCTACAAAAGCGGTTTCCGTGGGTATGCAAATTCATATCTGCTGAAGCCGCTTTTTCATTTAATACAATATACATATTGTGTTTTGTAATAATGTTATACTGCTGTATAAAACTGTAGTTATTTATTATTGGCTTGCGAATATCAAGGTTTTTTGCTATTATTGCATATAATTTGTATAATAAATAGGGGGAGAATTTATAAATCGCAAACTTTAAATCTGAAAAAATGAGACACTTGTTTATGGGCAGGCTTTGGGTAATAGGCCTTCTTCTTTTGTTGGTATGTAATGTTTTGGGTGCAGAGAAATGCATCAAAGTAGCCTGTGTGGGCAACAGCATTACTTATGGGGCGGGAATCAATAATAGGAAAAAGAATGCGTATCCTGCGCAATTGCAGTATTTCCTGGGAGACGGGTATCGGGTGCAGAACTTTGGCTCGAACGGGGCGACTGCACAGACCGACGGGGATTATCCGTATGTCCGGACTGAGGTTTATAAAAATTCGCTGGAGTTTGAACCGGATATTGTTCTGATAAAGTTGGGTACCAATGATTCCAAGCCGCAGAACTGGAAGGGAAAAGAGCGGTTTATGGAGGATTTACAGCTTTTGATTGATGCTTACAAGGGGTTGCCGTCGAATCCGAAGGTGGTGTTGCTGACACCGGTGAGGTGTTTTCTGACTGAAAAGAATACCATCAGCCCTGAACGGATTGAGAAGGAGGTGCGGGAGTCTGTAGAGCAACTGGCTTACAGGAACGGACTTGGAATTGTAAATTTGTTCAATATTTTCGGTGATCAATGGGACGGTGCCTTAATGCCCGACCGTCTGCATCCGTCTGCCATTGGGGCTGGCATAATGGCAAGAAAAACAGGTGAGTTTATTCTGAATATGACCGGAGGAAAGGAGGTGGCTCCTGCTTCTTACGGGGGAACGGCGTTTAACTTTCACGGATACAGGGGCGAGGATTTTAAAGTGGATGGCGCAGAGTGTAAGATTGTAAAGCCTGCGAAGGAAGCGAAGGGAAAGCCTTGGGTATGGAGGGCGCGGTTCTGGGGGCATGAGCCTCAAACGGATATCGACTTGCTGGAACAGGGGTTTCATATTGCATATTGTGATGTGGCTGACTTGTATGGTGCGGATAAGGCGGTAAAACGTTGGAATAGATTTTATCGGTTTATGACCGGACGGGGATTCAACAGGAAGGTGGTGCTCGAAGGGATGAGCCGGGGCGGACTGATTGTGTATAACTGGGCGGCACAAAATCCGGATAAGGTGGCTTGTATTTATGCGGATGCTCCGGTGATGGACTTCAAGAGCTGGCCGATGGGAAAAGGGAAATATGCGGGTTCTGAAACCGATATTCAGCAGTTGATGAAGGCGTATGGGTTTAAGAACGAAGCGGAGGCTTTGAAGTGGCACGGCAATCCGCTGGATCATGTGGAGAAAATTGCCCGGGCGGGATTCCCTGTCTTGCACGTGGTGGGGGATGCGGATGAGATTGTACCGGTGGAAGAGAATACGGCTCTTTTTGAAAAGGGCATGAAGGAGAAAAAGGGGAATATAAGGGTGATTCATAAACCGGGTATCGGGCATCATCCTCATTCTTTGAATAATCCGGAGAAGATTGTGAACTTTATACTGAAGGCTACAGGGCATTTTCTGAATCCGTGTACGCATGCGGTACCGGGGAATGAATACCGGTCGGGGGCCGGATGGAAGGAAGGTGCCGAATGGCATGCAATTGCCGGAGAGGTGGAAAGTGAACTGGACGGACGGGAACTGGATGTGCTGTTGGTGGGAAATTCTATCACGCAGGGATGGGGAGGCGAACGGAAGCTGGTTACGTATAAGCCGGGGAAAGCGGCTATGGACCGTATGGCTGGTGAAGGGAACTGGGCCAGTGCCGGGATTTCGGGAGACCGTACGCAGAATGTGCTCTGGAGATTGCGGAATGGAAACTATAACAGATGTCGTCCGAAGAATGTGGTGATTGCGATTGGTATTAATAATCTGATTTCGGGAGGGGATGATGCGGAGGATACTGCGGAAGGGATTATCGCGGTGACCGAAGAGGCGTGCAGAGAGTTTCCGGAATCAAAAATTATTTTACTGGGGCTTTTCCCTTCGGGTAAGGAGAAAGACTGTGAGGTGCGCCGGCAATGTAATCGGATACATGAGGTGCTGGGCGGACACGGCTTCGACAAAAGAGTGGTGTATGTGAATCCTACGGAGTGGTTCCTGGATGAGAAGGGAACGATTAAGGGGGATTTGTATAGCGGGGATTATATTCACCTGACTGAAAAGGGTTATGAGTGTGTGGCTGAAAAGCTGAAGGAGCTTATCGAGAGGGAGAAGGCGGTCCGTACGGTGTGGTATGAGCCGGCTAAGGATTCTTGCTTGCCGGTTCATGGACGGTGGTGGAATACGGAGATAGGTGGACATTTTCAGAGATTGCCGGATAGAGCGGCGGAACTGGTGAGAAAACCGGTGTGGGATTTATCGCTGCAGACGGCGGGACTGTATGTGAAGTTTTATACGAATGCAACGTCTGTGCGGGTGAGGTATCAGGTGACTGGCGGACTTTCGATGGTGCACATGCCTGCTACCGGAGTGAGTGGTGTGGATTTGTATTCCATGGATTGCGACGGTGTGGTGAACTGGTGTGCCGGGAATTATCAGTTTGGGGATACGATACAGTATTCTTATGAGGATCTGACTGACCGGAATACGCATAAGAAAGGGAATGAATATACGTTGTATTTACCGCTGTATAATGGTGTGAAATGGTTGCAGATTGGGGTTCCGGAGGGATGTAGAATGGATTTTGTGAAACCGTTGGTGGAAAAGCCGGTGGTGGTGTATGGTACTTCGATTGCACAGGGGGCGTGTGCATCGCGTCCGGGTATGGCGTGGACGAATATATTGCAGCGGAAACTGGACAGGCCTGTGGTGAATCTGGGATTTTCCGGCAACGGACAACTGGATGAAAGTATGTTCAGATTGTTGTCTGAGTGTGATGCGGCGGTGTATGTCATCGACTGTATGCCGAATATGACGAAGGAAAGAGTGAAGCTGATCCGGGAAAGACTGATAAAGGGTATCGGTATCTTGAGGGAGAAAAACGAGACTCCTATCTTGCTGGTGGAACATGACGGGTATATGGGGTATCGGGCTTCGGATAAGAAAGGGGCTTTGTTTAACCGGACGAATAAGGAATTGAAGGCGGCTTATGAAGCGCTGAAGGATAGTGTGAGGAACTTGTATTATCTTAGTTTTGAGGAGATAGGAATGGGGATGGATAGTCAGGTGGACGGAGTGCATGCGACTGACCTGGGCATGCAGCAGTATGCAGAGGCTTATTACAGGAAAATTACCAGTGTGCTGTATCCGGAACTCCAGCCGACTGTCTTCGTGCCGGCGAGACAGCATCGTGACTCGTATACTTATCAGTGGAACGACAGGCACGAGGAGAGCTTGAAGTATAACGCAACGGAAAAGCCTGAAATCGTGATGCTGGGTAACTCGATTACGCATTTCTGGGGAGGTGAGCCTTTTGAAAAGCGCAGAGTGGCGGACGAGGTCTGGCAAAAGTTGTTTAAAGGGAAAAGAGTGGTGAACCTTGGCTTTGGATGGGATCAGCTGGAGAATGTGATGTGGAGAATCCAACATGGGGAACTGGATGGGTATAGTGCACAGAAAATATTTATGATGCTGGGGACGAATAATCTGAGTGTGAATACAAACGAAGAAATTGTCTCGGGTATTAAGGAGATTGTATCGTGGATTAAAATCAAACAGCCTGATGCGAAATTGTATGTGGTGAAAATATTGCCTCGCCGGAATATGGAGGAAAGGTTGGGTGTGCTGAATGGGTTGCTGGAGGAAGCAGTGGCTGCAGATCGCAAGGTGCAGGTGATTGATTTGACTGATGTCTTTATCGGAAAGGATGGAAAGATAGACGAGAAGCTTTTTTCGGATGGTCTGCATCCTAACTGTGAGGGGTATAAACGGATTGCGAAAGTGTTGAGGAAATATGTCATGCAGTAATGCATTGTATCGCACGATGATTGAATAAAAGAGTATAGTTTAAAAGAGGCCTGTTTTTCAGACCTCTTTATTTTTATATCACTGTGAATAATTAATTTATTTATTACAAGAGAATGAAAAGATATTGCCAGACTTTGGATCTCTACGACGACAAGGAGCTGATAGCGGCGTACGTGGAGGAGCATGCCCATGTATGGGAGGAAGTGAAGGCGGGAATCCGCGAAGTGGGAATCCTGGATATGCAGATTTATATCCACGGAAACCGACTGTTCATGATTATGGATACAACAGACGAGTTTGATATGGAACGCGACTATGCACGGCTGGCTACGCTGCCACGCCAGGCGGAATGGGAAGCGCACATGGCCAAGTACCAGAAGGCGGCACCCGGACAGGCCGCTAACGAGAAATGGAAACTGATGGAGAGAATTTTTAAACTATAGATATCAGTTTTTGAGTTTGTAAGTTTTTAAGTTTGTAAGTGGATAATCCGCTTGTCTTTGATGTTTTCAAGTGTCAACAGTCAATAAAAACATCAAGAACTCAAAAACTTAATATGAGTTTATGAGTTCTTGAGTTTATGAGTTTGCGTATGAGAACATCAACAAACTAAAAAACTCAATATAAGTTTATGAGTTCTTGAGTTTATGAGTTTGCGTATGAAAACATCAACAAACTAAAAAACTCAAAAACTTAAAACATTTTGTCAACCTAAGACATCAACAAACTCAAAAACTTGCATCAACAAACTCAAAAACTTAAAAACTTAAGAACTAATAATGAAGAAACTACTGTCATTGCCTCCCAACTTAGTGGAGTGCTTTCATGATATTGAAAAGGCAGACCGCAACGAGTGGTTCTGCACGTCGGACCCGATAGGAAGCAAGCTGGGTTCCGGAGGAGGTACGGCCTGGCTGCTCAGGGCGTGCATGGAGAGTGAGAATACAAGTGAGAATCTGACCGGATGGCTGGCGAAGGAAAAGCGTATCCTGCTGCATGCAGGGGGACAGAGCCGGCGTCTGCCTGCCTATGCGCCTTCGGGAAAGATTCTTACGCCGATTCCCGTGTTCCGCTGGGGACGCGGACAGAAACTGACACAGAACCTGCTCTCGCTGCAGCTGCCGCTTTACGAAAGAATTATGGAAAAGGCTCCGGAAGGGCTGCATACGCTGGTGGCAAGCGGGGATGTGTATATCCGTGCGACGGAAGCGCTGCAGGAGATTCCGAATGCGGACGTGGTGTGCTACGGACTGTGGGTGGACCCGCAGCTGGCAAAGAACCACGGGGTGTTTGTTTCCTCGAGAAAGGAACCGGACCGGCTGGACTTCATGCTGCAGAAACCGAGCGTGGAGGAGCTGGGAGGACTGATGAAGGATTATCTTTTCCTGATGGACATCGGTATCTGGCTGCTGAGCGACCGGGCTGTGGAACTGATGGTGAAGCGTTCGGAAAAGGACGGAAAGATTGGATTCTATGATATGTACTCGGACTTCGGACCGGCACTGGGAGCGCATCCGCGTCTGCACGACGAGGAGCTGGCGCAGCTGAAGGTGGCGATTCTGCCGCTGCCGGGCGGGGAATTCCACCACTATGGTACGAGCCGGGAGATGATCTCCTCTACCCTCGCCGTGCAGAACTGTGTGATGGACCAGCGGGCCATCATGCATCATAAGGTGAAACCGCATCCGGCTATCTTCGTGCAGAACGCGAAGGTGGAATGCAGGCTGACTGCGGAGAATGCGGAGGTGTGGATCGAGAACAGCCACGTGGGAAAGGAATGGAAACTGAACAGCCGCAACATCATTACCGGTGTGCCCTGCAACGCATGGAAGATGGAGGTGCCCGAAGGGGTCTGCATCGATGTGGTGCCGATGGGTGAACGGGGTTTTGTGGCAAGACCATACGGATTCAACGATGCGTTCAAGGGGGCGCTGGACAAGGAGAGCACGCTGTATCAGGGTGTACCGGCTGCGGAATGGCTGAAGGCCCGCGGAATGAAGCCGGAGGAGATCAGAGGAAATCAGGACCTGCAGGCGGCAGCAATCTTCCCGGTGTGCGAATCGGTGGAGGAACTGGGTACGGTGCTGCGCTGGATGACGGCGGAACCGGAACTGGAAGAGGGAAAGGATATATGGCTGAAGGCGGAGAAGAGGTCGGCGGACGAAATCTCGGCGTATGCCAACCTGAGAAGACTGACCGCGCAGCGTGAGGAGTTCCGCAAGGTAAACTGGAAGACACTGGCGGAGAATCACGGAAAGAGTGTGTTCTACCAGCTGGACCTGCAGCAGGCGGCGGAAGAGTACAGCCGTCTGGGACTGGAACTGCCGGCGGAACTGGATGAGACGACTCCCCTGCTCACGCGTATCAGTGATGCGATGTTCCGTGCACGGACAATGCAGCTGGCAGGTGCCGGAGAGCAGGAAGTGAAAGCGATGGAGGAAAAGGCGTTTGCACTGATGCGCAACGGACTGGTGAGCACGGTGGACTTCCGTCAGCATCCGAAGCTTTCGGTGTATGAGGACCAGATTGTGTGGGGAAGAAGCCCGGTGCGTGTGGATCTGGCAGGGGGTTGGACGGATACCCCGCCCTATAGCCTGATGGAGGGGGGTAATGTGGTGAACATTGCCATCGAACTGAACGGACAGCCTCCTTTGCAGGTGTATGTGAAGCCGTCGAAGGAATACAAGGTGATTCTGCGCTCCATCGACCTGGGGGCCATGGAGGTGGTGACCTCGTACGAGGAGCTGCATGCGTTCAATAAGGTGGGATCGCCTTTCTCCATACCGAAGGCGGCGCTGGTGCTGGCGGGATTCCATCCGGATTTCAATACGGAATGTTATGCCTCGCTGGAGGAACAGCTCAAGGCTTTCGGTGCGGGTATCGAGGTGACACTGCTTTCGGCTATTCCGGCGGGATCGGGACTGGGTACAAGCTCGATTCTGGCGGCTACGGTGCTGGGAGCGGTGAACGATTTCTGCGGCCTGAACTGGGACAAGCAGGAGATTGGAAGCCGCACGCTGATTCTGGAGCAGCTGCTTACCACAGGCGGCGGATGGCAGGACCAGTACGGAGGCGTGCTGCAGGGAGTGAAGATACTGCAGACAAAGGCGGGATGGAACCAGGAGCCGATGGTGAGATGGCTGCCCGACTATCTGTTTACGGGAAGCGAGTACCGCAAGTGTCATCTGCTGTACTATACGGGCATCACCCGTACGGCGAAGGGGATTCTGGCGGAGATTGTACGGGGAATGTTCCTCAACTCGTCGAAGCACCTGGAACTGCTGGGTGAGATGAAGGGGCATGCCGTGGACATGTATGACGCAATCCTGAGAAATGACTTTACCGCAATGGGACGTCTGGTGCGCAAGACATGGAAGCAGAACCAGCTGCTGGACGAGGGCACGAACCCGCCGGCAGTGCAGGCGCTCACGGAACTGGTGGACGACCTGTGTCTGGGTTACAAGCTGCCGGGAGCAGGGGGCGGAGGCTATCTGTACATGGTGGCCAAGGACCCGGAAGCGGCTGCGAGAATACAGCGTATTTTGAATGAGAACAGACCGAACGACAGGGCGCGTTTCGTGGAGATGAGCCTCTCGGAAAAGGGTCTTGAAATAAGCAGAAGCTGATATGGAAAGAAACGGTCTGGTGAGAACGAAGAAGGGACGGAGTTTCCTCCTTCCGTTTATTCTGATTACAAGCCTTTTCTTTCTCTGGGGCTTTGCACACAGTATTCTGGATGTGCTGAACAAGCATTTCCAGGATACGATGGAGATTACAAGGACACGCTCGGCACTGATTCAGGCCGTAGTGTACGGGGGATATTTCATCATGGCACTGCCGGCGGGGAACATCATCCGGCGCTTCGGATACCGCGCGGGGGTGCTGACGGGACTCGTGCTGTACGGCGTGGGGGCGCTGCTCTTCATTCCGGGGGGAAGGATAGGCTCGTTCGAGTTCTTCCTGTTCTCGCTCTTTGTGATAGGGTGCGGACTGACCTGCCTGGAAACGGCGGCGAACCCGTATGTGACGGTGCTCGGAGACCCGGAAGGGAGCGAGCGGAGACTGAACCTGGCGCAGTCGTTCAACGGACTGGGGTGGATCTGCGGACCGCTCGTGGGGGGATTCTTCCTCTTCGCGGGAGGCGGGGATGTGAGTACGCCCTATGCCATCATCGGGTGTATCGTGCTGGCGGTGGCGCTGGTCTTTGCACGGGTGAAGCTGCCGGAAATCGGGGACACTCCTGCCCCAAAAATGAAGGAGGAAAGCACGAACAGCAGAGGGCTGTGGAAGGAAGGTACGTTTACCTTCGGTCTGGTGGCGCTCTTCCTGTATGTGGCGGCACAGACGGGTATCAACAGTTTCTTCATCAACTATGCCACGGAAACGGCGGGAATTTCGGCACACGAGGCATCGGTATGGCTGTCGTTCGGGGGCATGGGACTCTTCATGGCGGGACGCATGGGGGGAAGCTGGCTGATGCGCTCGGTAAGGGCGGAAAAGGTGCTGACGGCATGTGCCGTGGGAGCCGTGGCAAGTATGGCTGCCGTGATTCTGCTGCCGGGAAAGGCGGGATGGTACGGGCTGCTGTGCTGTTTCCTGTGCGAGTCGATCATGTTCCCCACCATCTTTGCACTGGCACTGAGAAAGACGGGAAGCAATACCAAGAGGGCGTCGTCGTTCCTCATCATGTCGATTGTGGGCGGGGCCATCGCTCCGGTGCTGATGGGGGCCATCGCGGATACCAGTTCCATGGCGGCAGGATTCTCCGTTCCGCTGGTGTGCTTTATTGTGATTGCGGTGTATGCGTATAGATATAAGGCGATAAGTTTGTAAGTTTTTAAGTTCGTGAGTTTTTAAGTTCGTGAGTTTTTAAGTTTGTGAGTTTTTAAGTTTGTGAGTTTGTGAATTCATAACCAACTTAAAAACTAACCAACTCAAAAGCTCAAAACAGACAAGGCCTTGTCAACTCAAAAACTAACAAACTCAAAAGTAACCATTCTATTTTCCGCCATGACAATTTTATCGGCTGTTTTTCAGCCGATAAAATAAAAATGTCCGTAAGAAAATATTTTTGTTTTAACATTCCGATTGATAAAAACATGGCAGAAGGGCTTTTTTGTCGCAGTCCTTACCATGAAGAATACATTCAA
>ENA-ORLM01000646-ORLM01000646.1-human-gut-metagenome-genome-assembly--contig:-NODE-646-length-29779-cov-3.599960_pt1 | contig 29779 bp, 25 predicted proteins | sample MGYA00243063_ERZ508815 | MGnify/ENA primary metagenome ERZ508815 (study PRJEB26277, sample SAMN04329768) | human gut metagenome | biome: human-associated habitat | host: Homo sapiens | place: USA...
CCCTTGTCCACGATGACCTGATAGAACGCAGCCAGCTGCGGGTCACGGCTGGGCTCCAGCTCAAAGCGGTAGACTTCCTCGCCGTAGGTCAGCTGCTCCATCACCTTGTTCAGCTCCCGGAACTGGCGGCGGGCGTTGAAGATATCATCCTTCATCCGGAAGAGGATATCCTTGCGGAAGCGATCCTTGCAGTCCCGCTGTGCCTGCTCCAGCCGGGCGGCGTAGCGTTCCAGATCAATGCGGACAAGGCTGTCGTGCTGGGCGCGGTACTGCTCCACCCCGGCCAGACCCAGCGGATAATCGCAGACGTAGTGCTCGTTGTAATCCCTCTGGGCGGGTTCCAGCGTGGAAGTGAGATACGCTCGCAGGGCATCGTCCAGCCTGGTCTGTGCCTTTTCGGCTGTCTGTGCGGCGGCACGGGCCGTGCGCCCGCCCGTCATCAGGCCCTTTTTGCGTTCCTGTGCCAGAGGCTCCAGCAGCGGGTGCTGTGCAAAGAATGCCTCTGCCGCCTCCCGGCTCTGTGCGGCGGTCTCCACCGCCTTCCCCTGCTCTGCCTCACAGGATGCGATCTGCTTTTCGCAGACGCGGATATCGCCGCCCACCTGCTCCACGGCCTTGCGGGCAGTCTCCCATGCGGCTTCCCGGGCTTCTTCCTCGCGGTAGAGCTGCTGCAGCATGGGGTTCTCACGGCAGTCGGCCAGCTTCTGCTCCTGCGCGGCGTAGTCGGCACGGGCGGCATCCAGCGCGGCCCGGCTGGCCCAGAGTTCGGCCAGCTGTTCCAGCGCATGGCCCCGCAGGACGTTCTGGTACTGGTCGTAGGCAGATTTCAGGGTCTTTTCGGTCTGGGCGGCTTCGCGGCAGCGGTCGGCCTGGGCGACAAGCTGTGCTTCCAGCGCGTCGGCACGCTCCCTGCGGGCATCCAGGCCGATATAGCGCTGGGGCCTGCGCAGGCGTTCCAGCCGGAAGGGATGGTGGCGCAGCAGGTCCCGGGTGGCGCTGTCGGGGAAATGTTCCAGGGTATCGGGGGTGTCGCAGCAGACGATGCGGCGCAGGATGGTGTCCGCATACTGTGCGGCCAGCGGGTTCTCGCTGGTGACCTGAGCTGCAAGGCTGTCGGCGGGGGCTGTCTCCGCATGGCGGTCCGCCTTGCGGATGCCCGGGGTATCCAGCAGGCTGATGGGCCCCACCCGGTCGCCCAGCGCCACAAAGGCGCTCTTGGCGGCGGCATAGTGGGCAGGCGGCACAAGGATATCGAACCGGCGGTCACCCAGGCAGGCTTCCACACAGTCCTGCCAGCTCTCATCGGCCACGGTCAGCAGCTCACAGAAGATCTTCGCATCCGCTGTCATGCCACGGCTTTTCAGCTCGGCGTTCACGGCATCCCGCACTTTGGTGGCGGCATCGCCGTGGGGGTAGACCCACTTGCCGCCGGACACGGCGTTCAGCTCGGCCCGCAGGGCCTCCTGCTCTTTTGCCAGATCCGCCGAAGCCTGCCGGGCAGCGAAATACTGCTCCTCCAGCGGCTTTTCGATGCGGGCCAGCTCCTCGGTCAGGGCGGGGAGATGCTCCGCCGTCAGGCGCTGGGGCCAGAGCTCCTTCTCCACCGCAAAGCCGCTGCGGCTCAGCTGGGTCAGCAGGCCGGTGATGGTATCTGCAGTTGCTTCCAGACCGTTCCTTGTCCGGGCCGCTGCATCCAGCGCGCTCTTTTTCCGGGCCAGCTCCTCGGTCAGGGCATCCAGCGCCCGGCCCGCGCCGCTGTCACCGGCCGCACCGTGGGCCGCCAGATAGGCCCGGCGGGCTTCGGCTTCGGCATTCTTGGCGGCCTCGTATTTTGCGTTCAGGTCAGACAGCTGGCGGCGGCCTGCATCCAGATGGCTCTGCCAGGAGGCATCCTCACCGGCATCCGCTTCGGCGCGGGCCAGCAGGGCCGCGCCTCGGTTGACAAGGGCATCCGTTTCTTTGGCAGCAGCTTCCCGGCCATACGCCACGATCTGTTCCAGTGCGGCGGCACGGGTCTGGGCCTCGGCCAGAACGGCGTGGAGGTTTTCCAGCTCCACCCGGTCGCCCTGCAGCGCTTCCAGATCCAGCTCAGGCTGGGGCAGGATGTACTGGTACAGGAACTCCCGGAAGTTGGGGATCTCGTCCATGCTGGTGCCCATCTGAAACACTTCGTTGAACTTTTTGCCCAGCGGGCTGGAGGCGCGGCCAATGCCCAGCGCGCGGCAGATGCGGTCCCGGGCCTCGCTGGGGCTGCGGGTGTAGGACAGGCGGCCCACGGCGGGCTTGAAGTCCTCCTTGGCGCTGGGGGCACCGGTGCGCGGATCAAGGAAGGGCAGCTTTTCCAGCGTGATGCCGTCCTCGGAGATGTACCAGGTCTGGTCGCCGGGGTGGAGCTCCTGCATGGGGCCCTCGGATTCCACCCGGACAGCGATGACAAAGTTTGTCCGCTTGACGGTATCCCAGAACTCTGCACCGATGTATGCCACCGTGCGGCCCGGGCGGCGGTAGGCGTTCTCGCCGCGCTGCTTTGCGTGGACAGAGCCCTGCAGGGTGCGGCCGCTCTTTTTATTGCCCAGGGCATTGAAATTGCGGTTGGTGGTCAGGCAGTAGCGGATGGCATCCAGAATGGTGGTCTTGCCCACCGCGTTGACACCAATCATATAAGTCAGACGGGCACAATCAAAGGTGACATTTTCAAAGTTGTGCCAGTTGATGAGCTTCAGGCGCTTTAATTCGATCATTCTTCTTCCTCCCCGCTGGCATCTCCGTCAGGCCGCTCGTAGAGGGCCAGTTCCTCCCGGGTGCGGCTGCTCTCGGCGGCGGCATCGGCAAGGTCTGCGTCCGGCAGAGCCAGCAGCACGGTGGGGAACACCTCGATGCGGCTGTCCAGACCGGTCAGCCGCCCCACCGGACGGGCCAGATTATACCTGCGCAGGGTGCGCATCAGCTCCTCCAGCGTGCGCTGGTCCAGCCGCCGGGGCAGGTTCATCTTCTGCAGCTCGGTCTGCACCTCTTCCACCGTGACCAGCACCTGATCGGCGCTGGCGGCAAGGCTCTCCCGCTTTTGCAGGTAGAGCAGGCGGAGCACCAGCAGCAGGATGCTCTCGTATTTCAGCAGCCGGGCCTGGCTGCCCTCATGCTCGTTGACGAGGGCCGCCGCCTGCAGCGGGGCCGGGTACAGCAGCACAGCGTAGCCCAGCGGTTTGAACACCGCCCGCACCTCGGGCAGATGATCCTGCACATAGAGGTATTTTGCCCGCTGATCCTCCACGCCGCCCAGCACAAAGCAGTGGTTGAGCAGATAGTTTGCGGTCTCTTCCAGCATTTTATTCGGTTCGGCCATGGTCAGCGTCCTCCCTGCGGGGTGTCAGAATAAACTCTTCAAACCGGAAGCCGCCCCGTTCGACCCAGTTTCCGGTAAGGGTGATATCGTAAGCCCGGCGCGGCGACTGCGAGTAGGTGTGCAGGCCGATGATGCGGGCAAAATCGCGGGGGTATTCCTCCGCCAGCGTGGAAGCGGCCACCGCACTGCGGGCGGCAAGGGCCTGTTTTGCCAGCAGGCCCACGTTCTCCTCAGTCACGGCCATCCGGGCGTAATCCAGCAGCAGCTGCTGTTCTTTGCGCAGCTGCTCCTCATCCAGCCCGGCCTGCCGCACCGGGGCCAGCGGCGTTTCGCTGCGGGGCGCGGCAGGCGGGTAGAGGGGCTTTGCCCCGAACACCGCCGCCGGGTAGAGGTGCAGGTGCTTCGCCACCGGGCCGTCATCCGGCGCGAACAGCTGATCGGGCGTTTTGATCTCCTCGGCATAGCGGCGGAGCAGGGCGGTGACACTGCCCTGCGAGGAGCGGTCGCTCAGCAGCAGGAACTGTGCCCGCTGCACGGCCCGCTTGCGGTAGCGGATGTGGCTCTGGTCGATCTGGCGCATCAGGGTGCTCATCTCTTCCAGCGAATCCCGCAGTTTCTGGATGAGGGCACGCACGGCAGGGGCGCCTTCGCCGGGGGCGCAGCGCTCCACCCGGGCGTAATCCAGCGCCAGCCGGGGCAGGTATTCTGCCTCGCAGTCGTCCAGCTCCTCCTCCAGATAGGCACGGTAGTTGAACAGGTTATCGCTGGTCTTGAAGCGGTGGTAAGCGGCGGCCACCACCTTTTCCTCGTACTGGTCGAAGAGCTCCAGCACCTCCTGCGGGGTGCGGTTGCGGGTGAGCCGGTCGATATAATGCCCGATGGATGCGTTCAGCGCCCGCAGGGACTTATTCAGTGCTTCCAGATCGGAGGCCACCTCCCGCAGAACATTCTCATAGGGGCTCTTTTCCTCCCCGATGTTCTGCAGCAGCTGCCATGCCTTGTACAGCTTGCCGGTGTAGGTGACAACACGCGGGTTCAGGATCTCTTCCAGCGCTTCCAGCAGAGGAGCCACCTCGGGCACAAAGGCAAGGGCAGGCTCTTCCTCATAGCTGCCGGGCTGCTCTTCCAGCCAGCCGGTGCGGCGCAGGCGGAGCAGAAAGCCCAGCGCAAGGGTATGGGGATCCCGGGTGGGCTGTTCGGCTTCGTCGCCCGCGTCATCGGCATCCAGTGCCAGCGGCTTTGCCAGCGCCGCAAAGTAATCCTCGGCCCGGCTCACCGCTTCTGCCCGGGAGATGGAGTAATCCGCCGTGTGGCGGCACTCCTCCCACAGCAGGAGCAGCAGCTCCGCATAAAACGCCCGGTTGGGCCCCGCCAGCGGGCGGAACAGCCGCGGGCTGACCAGTTCAAACAGCTGCATCCAAAGGTTCCTTTCTTTCGACAAAATCTATCTTTTATTGTACCACAATCAGAAGGATTTTGCCACAAATACAAAAAGCCCCGGAGGGCGGCCTTTCAGCCACGCTCCGGGGAAAAATCATATAATTTGTTTTGCTCAGGCATTTGTATCAATAGCCACCGAGATAGCCATGTAGGTCTGACCATTCACAGCTTTGACAACAACGCCAACCTGTGTCCATTTCGTGCTCTGTGCGATATTCGCGTTTCCAAGATTGCCGCCTTCGGCAATTTTCTGAACGAACTTATTCAGCTTTGTGCCATCATAGTCAAATGTCGTCACAAATGTAGCTGCACACTTACCATCTTTGGGGCCATCAATTTTGAACCAAACCTTAGACGAATAGCCAAACAGATTCAGCGAGAAGTTCAAATCTCCATTTGCTGCCTCATCAATACTTTGGCTTGCAATCGCTCTGCACTGTGCGTTGTTTTCCAGTTTCTTTCCCTCTGGGCGATTTTCATTGATTGCACTCATTACCTGATTTTCCGCCTGAGCCTCGGGGCTCTGGGCGGTATCGCCGCCGCAGGCGGTGAACAGAACAAGTACCATGGTCGCCGCCAGAATCAAAGCGGCCAGTTTTTTCAGCATTTTCATGTCGGGACCTCCAGTCGTTTTGTCATGTTGTTATCATATGCAGGGTGCCTTTCCATTTTGAAACAGGGCCCCTTCCAGCTTTATTTTATCCAACGACTGTCGCTTTTGTCAATTGCCAGCTTCACCAAACATTTTCTCCTGCTTTTGTTATTTTTTCCAGAACGAATCTTCGCAAAGATCCTTTGCCGCGCCCGGGGCAAAAACCGGAAAATATTTCCGGCGTTTACACAATTCTACCACGATTTGGTGCTAAACTTAAGGCAATGGGAACCGCCGGGTGCCGTTCCTGAACAAGGAAAAGGAGTTTGCCCCATGCAGCATGGTTCCCTGCGCGCTCCGGTGCGCGTTTTTGTGGCAGCAGTTCTGCTGTGCCTGAGCTTTCTGGCCGCGCCAAAGGCTGCGGCGGCACAATTGCAGAATGTGAACGGCATCACGCTGCTGTCCTTCGACAGCCAGCAGATCGTCTCCATCGGCAACCAGACCTCGGGCCGGTGCAGCTGGTACGCCCTGCGCTACGCCCGCACCATTCTGGATGGCAAGCCCTGCTCAGGCAGCGGGATGTGGTCGAACGGCGCGGTATGGTCTGCCGCCGGGTACTACGCTTACAGCGGCTCCCTTTCCGGCTGCCTTTCCCGCCTGTATGAAGAGCTGCAGGCCGGGCGGCCCGTCATCGTACATCTGAAAAACACCGCTGTCAGCGGCGTGTCCAAGCACACCAACCGCGTGACGAGCTATGAATACCACCTCTCCGGCTCCGGCTGGAAAGAGGTCAACTACCCCCACATCGCCACCAGCAGCACCTACGGACACTGGGTGTGCGTGGTGGGCATCTCCCCCACGGCAGACCCCGAAAACCTGCGGGAGAGCGATTTCTATGCGCTGGACCCCGCGCGGGTCAGCGTGAACGGCACACTGGCCGTAACAAAGCTTTTGGATGGCACCATCTGGACTGATAACTCTCCCTTAAAAGTCGCAGCCTGACGCTCCCTTACAAAACACAACAGCCCCCGGAACATGCAGGGTTCCGGGGGCTTCGTGTTTTGTATCGGGGGTTACAGCTCCTGATAGGCGCTCATCATGGCGGGGATGAACTGCTTTTTGCGGCTGACCACGCCGGGCAGCGTCCAGCTGCCGTCGGCAGCGGGCCGGCTCTCAAAGCCGTTGCTCAACACCTCGGCGGCGTAGCGGCCGGTGCAGATGACCACGCTCTCCTCCTTGGGCACATCGGTCAACAGCATGTAGAGGTCCTCCACGTTCTGCTTGTTGCGGGCCTCCTCCAGATAGGGCTGGAGCAGCGCCTGGGCGGCCTGCAGGTTCTTGCGGGTCATGTAGCTGCCCTGCGCCACGCCAAAGCGGATATCGCCGCACATGAACACCTTGAAGTCCTGCAAAAAGACCTCTTCGGGGGTCTTACCGTCCAGTTTTTCACCGGCCTCGAACATTTCGGTGGAAAACTCCTCAATGTCCACGCCTGCGATCTTGGCCAGACGTTTGGCAGTGTTTTCATCCACGGGGGTGCAGGTGGGGCTGCGGAAGGCCAGCGTATCCGAAAGGATCGCCGCCAGCAGCAGGCCCGCGATCTGGGGCGGGATGTCCACACCGTTTTCATCGTACATCTGGGTGATGATGGTGGCGGTGCAGCCCACGGGCTGGTTGCGGAAGTAGACCGGGCCGCTGGTCTCCAGACTGCCGATGCGGTGGTGGTCGATGATCTCCAGGATCTCGGCCTGATCAAAGCCCTCCACGGCCTGGGTGGCCTCGTTGTGGTCCACCAGAATGATGCGGCGCTTGCGCAGGGCGATGATGTTGCGGCGGCTGACCATGCCGCAGTATTTGCCTTCCTCATCGAGGATGGGGAAATAGCGGTGGCGCACCTTTGCCATCACCCGCAGCACATCGGCCACGGGGGTGACGAGGGTGAATTTGAGGATGTTGTCCCGGGTCATATAATAGGAGATGGGGGCGCACTGGCTGATGAGCTTGCCCGCCGCGTAGGTATCCACGGGGGTGGTCATAATGGCAACGCCGGTCTCCTCGGCAATGCGCTGGATGGTGCGGCCCACCTTGGCCCCATTGCAGATGATGAGCAGGGAGGCTTCCTTTTCAATGGCGCAGAGCTGGCTTTCGTACCGGTTGCTCAGAATGACGATATCCCCCTTTTCCACGCTGCTTTCCAGCATCTCGGGGGTGGCGGTGCCGATCTTGATGTGGCCGGTGGTGCAGACCGCGTCGGCATTGCCCACCACCATGGTGCCGTTCAGCGTTTCAAGGATGTTCTTATAAGAGGTACGGCTCTTGGCCAGCACCGCGGTATCGAACACGTCCATGTTGGCGGTGGCAAGATCCTTCACGGTGATGATGCCCTCCAGCTCGTTGTCCGCGCTGGTAATGGACAGGGTGTCGATCTGCTGGTCGCGCATGATCTTCCATGCGCGGCGCAGGCTGGTGGAGCCCGGGATGCCCGGCATCTCGCGGTAATCCACGTCCCGGATCTTGGGGTTCACGTCGGTGCACATCCGGGGCGGCGTGACACCGAACTTTTTCAGGACGAACTCGGTCTCCTGATTCATTTTACCGGCACGGCGCGGCTCGCAGACCAGCGTGCTGGTGCGGTTTTTGAGTTCCGCATAGGCAATGGCGGAGCAGATGGAATCGGTATCGGGGTTGCGGTGCCCGATGACCACGACCTTGTGTGCTTCTTTTGGCATAGGTTGTTCCCCTCTCTGGGTCAGATTCATTTACCTTCCGATCGGCCCCATGCCCCAAACCACCGGGCACGGCTACCAGCTACATTTTAACACAACCGGCACCGGGGGTAAAGGCGGCAGATATCTTTTTCTTGACAGCGCCCCAAAAATCGTCTATCCTTGACCTGAATTTTTTTCTCTTTGGAGGTCACCCCATGAAAAAGCTGTTCCGCGCCCTTTCCCTCTGCCTGACGCTGGCCCTGTGCGTGTCCGGCAGCACCGCCGCGCTGGCCGAGGCTCCCGCCGCCACGCCCGCCCCCCAGGACGAACGTGTCATCACCGATGTAAGCCCCCTTGAGGATCAGATCCGCAACATCGTCGGTTTCACCACCAGCACCGGCGGCCCCTACGATTTTGAACAGGCCGACCATAGATCTGCCGTGCAGGCCTACGGTGCAGAACCCGCCGAGGGTGCCGTGGCCCTGCTGCGCGTCTACGCCCGGGCCGAGGACCGGGGCGATGCCTCCATCAATTCCAGCGGCCACTCCTTCCTCTCGGTGCGGAACGTCTCTGACCACGACATCGAGGTGGGCGGCCTGCGGATCGCGCCCGACACCGAGATGACATTCTGGCCAAGTACGGCGATCTGGCCGCATACAATCCCCAGATCCCCTACGACTACATTGTTTATTACGGCACCAGCCTGACCCCCAGCAAAGAGTTCGCCTGATTTTTTGATTTGTTGGATACAACGTCTTGATTTTCACGTCATTCCGCGCTATCATGGGTGTGTTTGAATCCACGCGCCAAGGGAGGACACCATGACAGACGCATCGACCACATCAAGACCGCTGTTCAACCGTCAACAGCTCATTTCACTTTTCCTGCCGCTGGTGGCAGAGCAGGCCCTCAGCATCTCCATCGGTCTGGCGGACACCCTGATGGTCTCCTCGGTGGGCGAAGCCGCCGTTTCGGGCGTGAGCCTGGTGGACTCCTTCAACGTGCTGATGATCCAGCTGCTCAGCGCACTGGCCACCGGCGGCGCGGTGGTCGCCAGCCAGTACATCGGCCACCGGGAGCCCAAACGGGCCAAGGCCAGCGCCGCACAGATCATGTTCATTATGATCTCGCTCAGCGTGGTCACCGCCGTCATCGTGGCAGTGGGGCGGCACGCCATCCTGCGGGGCATCTTCGGCTCCATTGACGCGGATGTAATGCGCTATGCTGAGACCTATTTCCTGCTCTCGGCCCTGAGCTATCCCTTTATTGGCGTGTACAATGCCGGTGCGGCTCTGTTCCGCGCCCAGGGCAACAGCAAGATCAGTATGCTTTCCAGCCTGGTGATGAACGTGGTGAACATTGGCGGCAACGCCATTCTGATCTACAGGTTCGGCATGGGCGTGATGGGTGCGGCCACCGCCAGCCTCGTGAGCCGGATGATCGCCTGCTTCACCGTGATGTTCCTGCTGCAGAAGCCGGACTGTGCGCTGCGCATCGACCACCTCACCGACCTGAAGCCTGACCTCGACCTCATCAAGCGCATCCTGAAAGTCGGCATTCCCGCCGGCATTGAGAACGGCATGTTCCAGATCGGCAAGCTGTCGGTCTCCAGCCTGACCAGCACGCTGGGCACCGCCGCCATTGCGGCAAACGCCGTGGCAGGCAACATCTCCAGCTTCCTGAACGTGCCCGCCTCCGCCGTTGGCATCGGCGCGCTGACCGTTGTGGGCCAGTGTCTGGGTGCCGGGGAAAAGGCGCAGGCCAAGCGCTATTCCCGCCTGCTGCTCCTGACCGCCTACGCCGGGGACTGGGCGATGAACCTTTCCGGCCTGTTCTTCCTGAACAAGCTGGCGCTCTCCTGGTTCAACCTCTCGCCGGAGGCCTACGGCATGGCACTGGAGCTGATGGTCTGGTTCAACGTTGTATCGCTGATCCTGTGGCCCTCCAGCTTCACCCTGCCCAACATCCTGCGCGCCGCCGGAGATGCCGCCTTTACCATGACGGTCAGCGTCATCTCCATGTGGGTGTTCCGGGTGGCCTTCTGCTACCTGATGGTGCTCAAGTTCCACTGCGGCCTGCTGTTCATCTGGATGGGCATGTTCCTGGATTGGGCCATGCGCTCGCTGTTCTTCTGCGTCCGCTTTGTCCGCGGCAGGTGGATGGAACAAAAGGTGATCTGAGTTTCCGTATATCCGGCCCTCTCCGCCATTGCAGTTTTGGCGGGGAGGGCCTTTTTTGTGCAGGAAACCCGCATCCTGTCTCGTATCAATAGGCAGAAGCTTCTCTCCCCTGCATCCGCTTCCCCAAAGCATACCAAATTCCGCGCGGATGTGTTCACGATTTTGTCAGCTTTTTGTCTTGTTTTCTTCGTCTTTGCGCGGTATAATCATACGCTGCAAAGAACTTTAGGCGGGGCTGCGGCCTCCGTTCCAGAAAAGGAAGTGTGTTCCATGCGCAACTGGTTTTCCCGCCATCCCGTTTCGTTCATGGCGTTTTATCTCCTGTTTTACCTTTCGGCGTTCCATTGGCTCGAAGTCCATATTGCCGTGCCCGATGTTCTGGTGCACTGCCATCTGGACGACCTGATCCCCTTTTGCAAATATGCCATCGTGCCCTACTTTGCGTGGTTTTTGTGGATCCCGTTTACCCTGTTCTACCTGCTGTGGAAAGCGCCCCGGGCCGACTTCTGGCGGCTCTGCCTGCCCCTGTTTGCGGGCATGACCATTGCGCTGGCCTGCTATGTCATCCTGCCCACCGGGCTGGATCTGCGGCCCTACCGGGTGTACGGCAGCGACCTCTTTGCTCAGGCCGTGCGGATGCTCTATGCCACCGACACGCCCCTCAACGTCTGCCCCTCCATCCATGTGTTCAACTCCGTCACCCTGATGATGGCCTATTACCGCAGCCGCATCTTTGAAACGCCCGGCCGCCGCTGGATGCGGCCTGCCTCCGCCGTGCTCTGCGTCTCCATCATCGCGTCCACCGTTCTGCTCAAGCAGCACAGCTGCATTGATGTATTGCTGGGCATCCTGCTGGCCATGGTTCTGGATACCGGCATGACCGCGCTGGAACACAGCGACGCAAGAGCCTTGCAGCGGCTCTGAATCTGTACGGAAAAACACCCATGCCGGCGCTGGCATGGGTGTTTTTGCATTTTGGGGCATTACGGAGCCGGGGCAGTGAACTCTTTCAGGTGCGCTGTATCCAGCTCTTCGGCATCTTTGGCCGCCGGGGTGTAGGAAATGTTCAGATATTTCAGAGCCGTATCGTTCGCCAGCAATCTTTTGCAGGTTTCCGTATCAAACGTGATGTTGTTGGTCAGGTCCAGCCAGATCAGCTGCGGCATCTGGGTCAGGGGGGTATAATCCATGTCCTTGTAGTTTTCCTTTTCGGCCTCAGAGAGGGACATACTCAGATACTGCACACTGCTTCCCGCCAGCGGGGCAAAACTGTCGATTTCCTGCCCATTGTTCAGCTGCAGAAGGCTCAAATTTTCCATCTGCTTCAGCGGTTCCAGCGAACCGATCCGGGTCACGTCCAGTCTCAGGACCCGCAAGTCAGCTCCGGCCAGCCGGGTCAGATCGACCTCACTGCCGGTGATCCACAGCATCTTCAGTGACTTCATCTGCGCCAGCGCCGAAAGATCGGAGACATTGGAATCTGTCCGGATCCCGCCACTGCCATACTTCAACTCTACCACGGAATCCAGCTTTGCAAAGGTCGGAAATGCACTGCTTTCCACACTGGGCACACTCAGAAGCATCAGATTTTTGCATTCTTCCAGACCGGTCAGGTCGGTAATGGGAGAAGCTCCCATTTTATTACTGATATACAATACCTGCAAGCTGTCAAAATGCCGCAGGTCTGCCAGAGAGGTCACCGGATCATACGTTCCCTTTACGCTGACTGCGCAGGCTGCCAGCTGCTCATTGCTGTTGACGTTTCTTCCAATGTCCACCCCATCCGGTGCATCTTTGACGATGAGATCCCCTACGCCGGTTCCGGAATTTATCGAGACCCGCTGATAATCCCAGACATCGCTGTGATAAATATCCCCTTTCGGGCGGTCGAGCCATTTCCGGACGTGCTGCTCCATCACCGGGTCCTGCCACTCAATGACATAATCCTCCCCATGCTCGGCGTGACTGGCCGGAACCGTAAGTGTCGTCTGCTGAACGAAAACATCCTGCATTTCCGAACGGAAAGGTCCCGGTCTCAGATTCAAAGAGCTTGCACATGCGCTGAACAAAAGCATTGCACAAATCAACAAACTCGACGCTTTTAACATTTTACGCATAACAGGCTCCTTTCTGTTTCAGCAAAATCTCTAGTTATATTCTACCATAGATTGTTTTTTTGTAAAGAAAAAACCCACGATCTTTGCACAGGCATGGCAAAAATCGTGGGTTTGCTTAAAACAGATTTTCCGGCAGGTAGATATCCTGCTTGGGCACCTTGTCCCAGGAAAAGTCTGGGATCAGGCTTTCCGGGGTACGGGGGGCCGGTTCAGGTTGGAGACCATAGGCAAAGGCAAGCCTGCCCACGATCTCTTCCGCCGTATACTTTGCCCGGAGATTTTCCAGGCTCTGGTCGCCGTCCCGTTTGGACAGGCGGCGGCCATCGGGAGCCAGCAGGAGCGGGCAATGGGCAAACTTTGGGGCGGGCAGGCCCAGCAGACGGTAAAGATAAAGCTGCCGCGCGGTGGAAGAGAGCAGGTCCGCGCCCCGCACCACCTCCGTCACGCCCATGCGGGCATCATCCACCATCACGGCCAGCTGGTAGGCAAACACGCCATCGGCGCGGCGGAGGTAGAAATCCCCGCAGTCGCGGAGCAGGTTCTCGGTGTGGGGGCCCATACAGCCATCGGTGAAGGCGATGTCCTCATCGGGCACCATGAGACGATAGGCCGGGGCTTTCTTTTTGCGCTTTTCGGCGATCTGCTCCGCCGTCAGCCCCCGGCAGGTGCCGGGATAGATCACATTGCCGTCGGAGGTGTGGGGTGCGCTGGCGGCATGGAGCTGGGCACGGGAGCAGAAGCAGGGGTAAACAAGGCCCTGTGCTTCCAGTTTGTTATAGCTCTCGGTGTAGATGGCGGCGCACTCGCTCTGGTAATAGGGGCCGTTGGGGCCGCCGCTGCTGCCGCCCTCGTCCCAGACAAGGCCCAGCCAGCGCAGGTCCTCTTCCAGTGCGTCGGCATATTTGCGGGGGCAGCGCTCGGCATCCAGATCCTCAATGCGCAGAACGATGCGCCCGCCCTGACTTCTGGCGCTGAGCCAGGCCAGCAGGCTGCAGGCCAGATTGCCCAGATGCAGCCGCCCGCTGGGGCTGGGGGCAAAGCGCCCGGTCACAGCGCTCACAGGCCCAGCTTCCACTCGCCGTCCACAGGCTGGGAGATGGGCGTGTTATAGAACTCGGCCACGGCCTTTGCCATGTACTCGGCATCCTTGCAGCTGGCGGTCTCCATTGCGGAATGCATGGCCAGCTGTGCCAGACCGATATCCACCATGGGGATCAGGATCTGGTGGCCCAGCAGGTTGCCCAGCGTGGAGCCGCCGGGAACATCCGCGCGGTTTGCGGCCACCTGCACCGGCACACCGGCCTTTTTGCAGATCTCGGCAAAGGCAGCGCCGGTAAAGCCGCTGGTGGTGTAGGTCTGGCGGGCATTGTACTTCAGCAGCACACCGCCGCCCATGACCGCCACATTGGCGGGATCGCTCTTTTCGGGGTGGTTGGGGTGGGTGGCGTGGCCATTGTCGGCGCTCAGCAGCAGGCTGTTGGTGCAGGCACGGATGCTCTGCTCCCGGGTGACCCCCAGCTTTTCCTCAATGCGGGCCAGCACATTGGCCATCAGGGTGCCCTGTGCGCCCTGCCGGCTGGAGGAGCCCACCTCCTCGTTGTCAAACATGACCCACATGTCGCCCCGGCCTTCCTCCTCGCCGCGGCCCTGCAGGAAGCCCCACAGGGTGGTGTAGGCGCATTCCAGGTCATCGATGCGGCCGGACATGAAGTATTCGCCCTTCAGGCCCACGCGCTCGGCCTTTTCGCGGGTACAGAGCACCAGGTCAGCGTCCACGATGTCCTCAGCCTTGACCCCGGCCTCCTCAGCCAGAGCGTCCCGCAGGGTGGAGCCTGCCTCACCAAAGATGGGCTGCAGATCCACCTGAGGGTTGTACTTCATGCCGTTGTTCAGGTCATGGTTGAAGTGGATGCAGAGGTTGGGGATGACAGCCAGCGCCCGGTCGGGGTGGACCAGCAGGCTCCGGATGCCATTCTCCGTGCGGACCAGAATGCGGCCCGCCACGCTCAGGGGACGGTCCAGCCAGGTGGGCATGATCATGCCGCCGTAGCCCTCGGTCTCTGCCTTGGCAAAGACTGCGTCCTTGCCGCCGTCCAGCTGCTTGATGCGCCAGGTGGGAGAATCGCTGTGGCTGGCGGTGACATGCCAGCCGGTCAGCTCACCCTTGGGCATCCGCCACGCCAGCACGGCAGAGCCGTTGCGGGTGGTGTAATATCTGCCGCCGGGCACCAGCTCCCAAGCTGCGCTCTCGGGGCAGTTCTGGTAGCCGTTCTCCTCCAGGAGCTTCACAGCCGCAGCCGTGGAGTGGAAGGCGCTGACACCGGCGTTCAGAAAATCGAAGAGACCTTCGACGGAAAATGTGTTATTCTGCATTTTATGTTCTCCTTTATTTTTAGGTTATCCATTGCTAAACCTCTCCGTCATTGCTTCGCAATGCCACTTGTCCGGGTTGCGGCTCCCAACATTCACTTCGTGCAAAGTATTGCACTTGTGCCTTGTTGGCCGCTGCCCCAACAACAACTCCCTTCATCCGCCACTGGCGGCGGTTGTTGTTGCCTAATAGGAGAGGCAGGGGCCTTTCTTGGCTCCCCTGTTAGGGGAGCTGTCGCCGCAGACGACTGAGAGGTTTCGCCACAATTATACCGTTTCTCTTATCAAAAAGCAATCACACCGGGGCCATCTCGGCAAGCTGCTGTTCAAGCGCATGGCGGAGCTGGGCGGCGTGCAGGCCGCAGACCAGCTGGACCCGGGTGCCCTGCACCACAAGACCTTTATGGGGCAGGGAGAGCAGAGCCCCCATATCCAGCAGCGAGGCATCCCGCACCGTGAGCCGGAGGCGGGTGAAGCAGTTTCCCAGCTGGGCGATGTTCTCCGGCCCACCCAGCGCGGCAATGAACCGGCACACCTCCTGCGGGTCGGCGTACGGGGACTGGTCTGCGGAAAGGGTTGCTTCCCGGCCCGGGGTGGGCAGATCCTTTGCCTTGATGAGGACGCTGAACACGGCAAAGTAGGTCAGGATCTCCGCAAAGCCCAGCAGATAGAGCAACGGCAGGTTCTGCAGCTGCTCCCCGGCGCTCAGGTTGAACACCAGCGACCCCAGCAGGTTGGAGGTAAAGGCCCGGACATGCAGGACATGGAGCAGCACCATAAAGCCGCCCGTAATGACCGCATGAGCCACCCAGAGCAGGGGCGAAACGAAGCAGAACAGAAAATCAATGGGCTCGGTGATGGAGGCCACCGAGGCCGTGACCGCCAGCGGGATCATAGCGGCGGCGGTACGGGCACGGTTCTCCCTGCGGGCCGTGAAGATGAAGGCCGCCGCAATGCCCAGATAGCCAAAGGTCTTGGTGAAGCCGGTGTACATCCAGACGATGCCGTCCGAGAGGGGCAGGCCCATGGTGTACTCGGTCATGCAGACGGCGTAAGCACCTGTGTAGGTCACAGAGCCCACAGTCAGGCTGCCGCCCAGCGAGGAGAACTGGAAGGGCATATAGATGAGGTGATGCAGGCCGGTGGGGATGAGCAGCCGTTCCAGAAAGCCGTAAAGGAACACACCCGCGTTCCCTGAAGCCGCGATCCAGCCCGTGAGGGCGCTGACCGCCCGCTGCAGCGGCGGGCAGACGAAGCAGAACCCCAGCCCCAGTGCCACCGCCAGCGCCGACAGCCACAAAAACGACCACCGCAGGCCCGAATAGAGCTGGGTGATCATACCATAAAACTGCTTTTCGCAGGTGCGGTTGAAGAGCCACGCCGCCGCAAAGCCCAGCACGATGCCGCTTGCCACGCCGGTGTCCACCACCTGAATGCCCAGAATGGTGGTCTGGCCCGTGCCCGCAAGGCCGGTCATCCCGTTCGGCTGGGCAAGCAGTCCCAGCGCTTCCAGCGCGGTGTGGTTGGCTGTGAGGAACACCAGGTAGGCCATCAGCGCCAGCAGGGCGGCATCCTGCTTTTCGGTTTTGGCGCGCACGGCAGCCACCCCCACGCAGAGAATGACGCTGAGGTTGTTGATGAGCACCATCATCCCGTTGTAGAGCAGCTGACCCATCAGCTGCAGCGGAGCCCACTGCAGCACCGGCAGCGCCTGACACAAGGGCTTGCTGGTGAGCAGCGCTCCCAGCACCAGCAGCAGGCCCGCCGCCGAAAGATACGACAGCGGCGACAGCAGCGACTGTGAAAAGCGTTCCAGCCGCCGCAGAAATTTCTGCATCCGTTTCTCCCCCTTTTTCCGGTTCTTCACCCGTTTCTCCCAGTTTGACCATGGCCGGATTATACGCGCCAGCGCAAAAAATGTCAATCCCGCCCGACTGAGAAAAAAACGACAAAAGTTTGTATAGTTTGCACAGCCGGGGTGAAAAATCGTCCTGCGCACGCCGATTGACAACAGCCCGGCAGAACAGTATACTAGAAATGTACCAGAGCAGTTTCTCCGGCAGATGGGCCGGAACACGATAAAAGGAGGCTTTCCTATGATTCGCAAGCGTATTCTTTCCCTGCTGGTCTGCGCCGCCCTGCTGTGCGGCGTGCTGGCAGGCTGCAGCACCTCTTCCGGCAGCACTGCCGCTTCCAGCTCTTCCGCTTCTGCAAGCGAGAGCATCCCCTCTTCCACTGTGACCGCCGACACCGGCAAGGTGGGCCCGCTGGACGCAGGCGAGAACTCCCTGTTCTCCCTCTCTGACCCGGACGATGCCTTTGCCCCCTGCCTCGGCTGGGGCCCCGGCGTGTCCGGCTGCTCGCTGAAATCCGTCATCGCGGCGGCTTCCCTGCTGAAGTGGGCCGATGGCTGCAATATGAGCATCCAGCCGGTCAGCGACATCAAAGATGCCTATACCCAGTGGTTCGACAGCCTGAGCGCCGATGACCAGCAGAGCTTTGCCGATGCCTGGCCGCTCATCAAGGCCGATGCCGAGACCCTGCTGACCGACAAGAACAGCATGACCGGCCGCATCGAGGATGCCGGTCTGGATGCCAAAGAGCTGCCCGGCTGTTCCGAGGAAAACTGGAAAGCCCTGGCCGATGTCATTGACGTACTGGTCCCGGCTTCCAGCGAGTATTGAGCGTTCCGTCTGCCCCTGAATGCAAGAGACATAAAAATAAGCCCGACGTTGTCGGGCTTATTTTTATGTTCAGATCTTCTTCAGGGTGTACTGGCGGGTACCCATGCCGATCTTTTCGGCCTGCTCCAGCGTTGCCTTCCACTCGATATTGGGGTTGGAATCCTTGAAGTTGTCGTGGTGGCAGTTCCAGCCGGGCTTTGCAAGGTTCTGGCCCAGCTGACTGTTGGGCAGGGGCTGTGCGTTCAGGCAGGCATCGGCACAGGCCTGATCCAGCGCCACGGGGTCAAAGGAGGCAAACATGCCGATATCCGGCAGGATGGGGGCATCGTTCTCGCCGTGGCAGTCACAGTTGGGGCTGATATCCTGCACCAGGCTGATGTGGAAGCAGGGGCGGCCTGCACAGACGGCGGCGGCGTACTCTGCCATCTTGCGGTCCAGCTCCTCGTTGGCACTGCTGTCGATGGAATAGATGGCATCGAAGTTGCAGGCACCGATGCAGCGGCCGCAGCCCTTGCACTTTTCGTAATCAATGACCGCCTTGTTGTTCTCGTTGTAGCGGATGGCATCGGAGCCGCACTCCTTGGCGCAGCGGTGGCAGCCGCGGCAGAGCTCTTCCTGCACGGCGGGCTTACCGGAGGAGTGCTGCTCCATCTTGCCCGCACGGGAGCCGCAGCCCATGCCGATGTTCTTGATGGCTCCGCCGAAGCCGGTCGCTTCGTGGCCCTTGAAGTGGGTCAGGCTGATGAAGATGTCGGCATCCATAATGGCGCGGCCGATCTTGGCGGTCTTGCAGTATTCGCCGTTGGGCACGGGCACCTCAAGCTCATCGGTGCCGCGCAGACCATCGCCAATGATGATCTGGCAGCCGGTGGTCATGGGCCAGAAGCCGTTTTCCTGCGCACAGCTCAGGTGCTCCAGCGCGTTCTTACGGCTGCCCGGGTACAGCGTGTTGCAGTCGGTCAGGAAGGGCTGGCCCCCCTGCTCCTTGCACAGGTCTGCCACTACCTTGGCGTAGTTCGGGCGCAGGAAGGCCAGGTTGCCCAGCTCACCAAAGTGCATCTTGATGGCCACGAACTTGCCGTCCATATCAATGCTCTTGATGCCCGCCGCAATGCACAGGCGGCGCAGTTTTTCGGTCAGGCTGGTGCCCACAGGACACCGGAAGTCGGTGTAATATACAGTCGATGCTTCCATAGGGATCTCCTCCGTTTTTGACAATTTCAGGCGCGGCACTCTCCCGCCGCCGGGTTCTCTCTTTATGGCTCCAGTATAACACAAGGCCGGGGCCGGTGCAATTGCCCCAGGGCGCAAAAAAGCCGCCCGTGCGGGCGGCTGGGGTGTTTGGGGAGCGATTTACGCAATGGCGGTGATGGCGGCCACGGCCAGGACGATCAGGCCCAGCACGATGCGGTAGAGGCCGAAGAACTTGAAGTTATGGCGCTTGACGTAATCCATCAGGAAGCGGATGGCGGCAAGGCTGACCACAAAGGCGACCACGCAGCCCACTACGAGGACAGCGATCTCAGTACCGGTCATCGCAGCGCCGGAGAGGACGAACTTGACCACCTTGAGCAGGGACGCGCCCGCCATAACCGGGATGGCGAGGAAGAAGGTGAACTCGGCCACGCAGGCACGGGACAGACCCAGCAGCAGGCCGCCCACGATGGTGGCACCGGAGCGGGAGGTGCCGGGGATGATGGCCAGCATCTGCCACACGCCAACGATAAAGGCTTCGCGGTAGGTGATCTGTTCCAGCCGGGTGACATGCGGGGCGGTGCGGCGGTTCTCCACAAGGATGAAGAGGACACCGTACAGGATCAGCATGGCGGCGACCGTGATGTAATTGTAGAAGCGGGTCTCAAACCAGTCGTCCAGCGGGCTGATGATGAGCACCGGGATGGTAGCGGCCACTACCTTGAACCAGAGCTGCCAGACGGCAGGTTTGGAGCAGACGCGGCCATGGCGCAGGCCGAAGGGCCAGAGCTTATTCCAGAACAGCACCACCACGGCCAGAATGGCACCCAGCTGGATGACCACGCGGAACATGGACATAAACTCCTCGCTGGCGTTGAACTTGACCACCTGCTCCACCAGGATCATGTGGCCGGTGGACGAGATGGGCAGCCACTCGGTAATGCCCTCCACAATGCCCATCAGGATGGCTTTCAGTATTTCAAGAAACATGGGTTCTCCTCCCTGCAAAGCGGCACAGGCGCTCTGCGCACATTCAGATTGGGTTCGCTTTCCAGTATATCATATTCTGAGAGCCTGCGCACGAAAAATCACAAATTTTATACAGGAGCACTGTCTGCTTTTTCTGTATTTATCTGCCGCCGGAAATATGCTATACTGGACACAACGCTTTTCCCTGTGTTTCCTTCTGACGCGGAATGCCGGGCCAGATAAAAACAGATTTTGAACAATGAGGTGACATCCATGAATATTCTGGTGATCGGCTGCGACCAGGTGGGCGCGGCACTGGTGCGGGATCTGGAACGCATCGGCCATGATATTTCCCTGATCGAAAAGGACCCCGAGCAGCTCAAGCGGCTGGACAGCTTTGATGATTATTCCTTTGGCGGCACAGCCCTTGTGGGCGACCCTACCGATCCCGACATCCTCAAGCAGGGCGGCGTGGAGAACTGCGACGCGGTGGCCGCTGTGTGCGAGGATGACTCCGTGAACCTGATGGCTGCACAGATCGCAAAGAACATCTTCCGGCGCGAAAAGGTCATCTGCCGCGTCTCTGACCCGCATTTGCAGGTGCTCTACCACAAGACCTACGAGCTGGACACGATCTGCCCCACCATCCTGACAGAGCAGGCAGTGTTCCGTGCGCTGGCGAAGTGAGGTTTAGCTCAGGAGAAGTTTTACCCAAAGTAATGCGAGGTGTCAATATGAAAGTTTGTATTGCAGGCGGCGGGCGTGTTGGGCGGTATCTGGCCCAGAGCCTGCTGACGAACCACCATTCGGTGGTCATCATTGAACCCATCGAGGCCCAGTGCCGGATGCTGGCAGATTCGCTGGACATCCCCGTGATCTGCGGCGATTCCATCAGCGTGGACTCCCTGCGCACCGCCGATGTTGGCAGCTGCAACGCCTTTGTGGCCGTGACCGGCTCGGATGAGGACAACCTCGTGGCCTGTCAGATCGCCAAGCGGGAGTTCGGCGTGGACCGCACCGTGGCCCGGGCCTCCAACCCGAAAAACCGGGAGCTGCTGCATACCTTAGGCGTGGACACCGTGGTCTGCGGCACCGACAACCTGAGCCACATTCTGGAACGGGAGATCGAGACGGATACCATCCGCCAGCTGCTCAGCCTGGGCGGCGGCACGGCCAGCCTGAACGAGATCCTGCTGCCGGAGAACTTCATTCCCGGTGATGCCATTCTGGTCAGCATCACCCGCGACACCGAGTTCATCATCCCCCACGGCAACACCGTCCTGCTGCCCTGGGACCGTATCCTGGTGCTGACGCAGGACGATACCCTGCACCTGCTGACCGATGCCTGGGAGCTGAACAGCAAGTGACGGAGCGGGAGCTGCGCCGCACGGCGCTCATCATCCCGCCCCGGGGCCGGGCTGTGCTCTGCTGCTGGGCCGCCATCCCGGGCCTGTTGGCGGCTCCCTTTGTGTTCTGGCAGAGCCTGCCCGCCGGGGTGGTGTTCTGCCTGCTCTGGGCCGCACTGGTGGCGGTGGTGTACCAGCGCGCCTGCAGCTATGCCGCGGCGCTGGGCGCGGAGACCCTGACGGTGTACTCCGGCATCGTCTTCCCGCTGCGGCGGGCGGTCCGCCGCAGGGCCGTAACAGGGCTGTTTCGGCTGCGCACGCCGCTGCTCCGGCTGGCAGGGGGATCGGTGGTCGTCATCACGGCACCGGGCACGCGGCTTATTTTACCGGCGGTCCCGGCAGAGCAGGCCGCTGCCCTCACCCATGCCCTTGCGGAGGAGATCCGATGAATGAACGCCGCCTGCACCCCTTTACCGTCCTGCGGTTTCTGCGCAAGACGCTGGTGGTCTATCTGCTGCCGCTGGTTCAGGTGCTGTTTGAGCGGAACTGGACAGCCCTGCACACGGCTCTGCGGCAGGATGCGCTGCTGTTCCTTTTACTCTGCGCCGTGAGCTGGGGCATCCTGCGTGTGAGCAGCTGGAGCATGGATGACACCGGAGTCTTTCATCTGCACTGGCGGCTGGGCATCCGGCTGGATCGTGCCCTGCGGGGCGAGATGCTGGCTGCATTGACCATCGACCGGCCCCTGCTCTACCGGATGGCCGGGGCAAGCCGCCTGACCCTTTACCCGGTGGGCGCGGCGCAAAAGCACACCCTTTCGGTCTGCCTGCCCAAAGCCGATGCCGAGGCGGTGGCAGACCAGCTGATGCCTCTGGTAAAGCCCACCCTGCACCGGCCCGCCGGAGGGGAGCGGGCGGCGCTGGGTTTTCTGGGGGCCAACGGCCTCTCCACGCTGGCCCTGTTCGTGCTGGCCGTGCGCCAGACCCAGGATGTTCCGGACTGGAACCCTGCCGTTTTTGCCCAGATCCAGGTGAGCTTTCTGGCCCGCTTCGCGGCGCGGTGGCTCCCTGCAGGCGCGGCGTGGCTGCTGGCGGCTGCTGGCTTTCTGCTGGGGGCCAGCCTGATGCGCAGCTTCGCCCAGACCGTGCACTACACTGTCTGGCACACGGCCGACCAGATCGGCAGCCGGGGCGGCTGGCTGGGGCACTTCGAGTGCCGGGTGCGGACAAGCGAGATCAGCTTTGCAGATGTCCGCATCTCCCCCGCTGCCCGGCTGATGAAGCGCTGGCCGGTCTTTGTAACCGCGGGCGGCTGCTCCCCCGAGCTGCCGCTGTTCGTCTACCGCAGCGGCGAGGAGGCATTGTTCCGGGAGCTGCTGCCGGAGTTCCGGATGCCGCCCGACCTGCTGGCCCGCACCGAGCAGCGCAGTCTCATCTTTTTTGCACCGGCAGGCATTCCCTTTGCCCTCTGCCTCCTGCTGACGCTGGTCTCGGCCACAGTGCTGCCCCAGCTGACTGTGACCCTGCTCATCCCCACCTTCTTCTTTGGGGCACTGCTGGCCGGGGCCGCGGCCGGCTACCGGCGGGAGGGCCTCTGGCTGCGGGAGGGGCGCATGACCCTGCGGCGGCAGCAGGGGCTCTACCTGCATTGCATCTGTGTGTTTCACCCGGATGTCTGCCTGACCGCAGCACAAAGCCCCTGGGCTGCCAGCGTTGGCCGCACCAACCTGACCCTGACCTTTCCCGGCTGGGTAAAGCTCAAGGTGAGGAGCGTGCCGCTGCGGGATTCGGAGAAATTTTTCAGATTTATGGAAACGAATTAAACCTCTCAGCCGCCGATCGGCGACAGTTCTCCCAATAGGGGGAGTCCTTGGCATAAAGATAAAGCTATTTGTTTTTAGGGGAAGTAAAATTGTTATGATTCATACGGTATTATTTGATTTGGACGGCACTTTGCTGAACACCATCGACGACCTGGCTGATGCAGGCAACTGGGTGTGCGCACAGCACGGGTGGCCGGAGTTTACGGTGGAGCAGTTCAAACACATGGTGGGCAACGGCATCCCGAAGCTCGTGGAGCGGTTTTCGCCCGCCGATGCCCGCACACCGGAGCAGCTGGCCGCTACGCTGGCGGAGTTTACCGCCCGGTACGATGCCCACAAGGAGGACAAGACCGCGCCTTACCCGGGCATTGCTGCCCTCATTGACGCGCTGAACACCGCGGGCGTGCAGTGCGCGGTGTTCTCCAACAAGGCTGACCCGCTGTGCGGCAAGATCATCGAGCATTATTTCGGGGCAGGTCGGTTTGTTCTGGTGCGGGGCAGCCGCCCGGGCGTGCCCACCAAGCCCGACCCCACCGGTGTTTACAGCCTGATGCAGGACCTGCACGCAGACCCTGCCAGCACCCTGTTTGTGGGCGACAGCGATGTAGATATCCTGACCGGGCACAATGCCGGTCTGCCTGCCATGGGGGCGCTGTGGGGCTTCCGGGGCCGCGCAGAACTGACTGCTGCCGGAGCCGATGCACTGGCCGGCGTGCCTGAGGATATTTTAGAATACGTTAGAACACATTAAAGGAACGACCCTCTCCGGTGCTGTGAAGCACGGACGGAGAGGGTCGATTTTTATTTGCAGACTGTTCACAGGATGTTTCTTGCATAAATTCCCCTGTTTTCCTATAATATAGTTCCTATTTGAAACAATTGAGAAACGGAGGACTTGCCCCCATGGCAGCTGAAAAGAAAACTTCCCCCAACGTAGAGAGCCGCCTGCGCCACAACATCCTGAAAATGCCCCAGGAGGTGTATGCCGCCAGCGGCATCGTCATCAACGGGCGGCGGCTGAAAAGCTTTGTATTCACCACCGACCTTGCCATCATCCGCAACTGCGACGCGGACGCGGTGTTCGCGGTCTATCCTTTCACGCCACAGCAGGCCATCAGCGATGCCATCATCAAGGCATCCTACATCCCGGTGTTCTGCGGTGTGGGCGGCGGCACCACCCATGGCGTGCGCACCCTGAACCTTGCCCGCGACGTGGAGAGCCAGGGTGCCATGGGCGTGGTGCTCAATTCCCCCATCTCTGACCTGAACCTGCTGGCGGTCTCGCGGGTGGTGGACATCCCGGTCATCATCACAGTAACAAAAGAGAACACCAACATCCAGAGCCGCATTGATTCCGGGGCATCCATCCTGAATGTGGCCTGCAGCACCGACACGCCCCGGGTGGTGGCAAAGATCCGGGAGCAGTTCCCGGATGTGCCCATCATCGCCAGCGGCGGCAAAACCGGCGAGAGCATTTCCGCCACCATTGCGGCGGGTGCCAACGCCATTACCTACACGCCGCCCTCTCCGGCTGTGCTGTTCAAGGAAATGATGGAGAAATATCGGGAATGATTTACGCAAGACGCTGTAACTTTTTTCTGTTACAGCGTCTTTTTTACGCCATGAAAGGAGATATTTCAGAAATTTTTGAATTTTTGCGAAATAATTGTTGACAAATCGCGGTCGATTGGCTATAATAATAAAGCACTGTTCAAGTGCACAAAATAAATATGGCGGTATAGCTCAGTTGGCTAGAGCATTCGGTTCATACCCGAAGTGTCACCGGTTCAAATCCAGTTACCGCTACCACGTTACAGAGTTTCGCTAAGATAAGGGGGACGGTCGTCCGCAGTAGTGGATGATGGATGTCGGAGGTTTTAGCGAAGCTCTGTGTTTTTGAGGCCCGTTGGTCAAGCGGTTAAGACACGGCCCTTTCACGGCTGTAACATGGGTTCGATTCCCGTACGGGTCACCAAAAAGCACTATCTCAAATGAGGTAGTGCTTTTTTCTTGTGCTATAAACTTTTAAGGGAGTAGAGGAGTACGGGAATCGAACAGCCCGGGCCCCGCGTCCAGCGTCCCGCGGGGCAAAAACAGCCCCGCGGGCTGTTTTTAGGGCGCGGGAGATGGACGGGAGGGTCACCAAAGGAGCTGTTGTACAGCCCCTCGTTTTCTTTTGCCTATTCCTCCGGCCTGACCACCGTTACGGTACACTGCGCCGTAAAACCGCCGCAGTCGGCGGTCAGGGTCGTGGTGCCGTAATTCACGGGGACGAGCCAGGAGCCGTCGAAGCGGGCGATGCGCTCGTCGGCGATGTGATAGGTCACGGCGGGGTGGTCGGTGGTGTCCTCCGGCAGAAGATGGCAGACTGCGCCGATGCGGCTGGCGTAGGCGTAGTCGGACTCGCTCGTGCCGTCGGCGGTGATCCAGGTCACAAGCTCGTCGTCAAAATACAGCGTGTAGTCGTCCAAAGCAATGCCGCGCAGCGGGCTGGACACCTGCACCGGGCAGCTGGCGGAAATTTTCCCGTCGGCGCTTTGCAGCGTCAGGGTGGTCGAGCCGCCGCGCAGACCGGTCACAATGCCGCTGGGATCGACCTCGGCAATCGTGTCATCGGCCACAGACCAGCGCCACTCGGTCAGGGCGGCGCGGCGGGGGCTGACCTCACGCCCGTCGGCATCCTCGTAGAGGACGGCGGTCTCGGCGGTCTGGGTCTTTTCGACCTGCACGGTGTCGGGCAGGGTCACGGCGGCCACCGGCGCGCCGCAGGCCGTCAGGCCCAGCAGCAGGGCGGGCAGAACAAAAAACAGCGATTTCATGCAAAAGCCCCCTTTTGGCAGTATCATACCACAATGCGCCGCCGCAGGCAACTGTTGCACTTTTGGGCAAATGCGTGTACAATAAACTATATACTTTTGCAAAAGGGGGGCCGGGCATGGAGCGGACGGCGGGCGGCATCACCTACACGCTGACGCGGCGGCGGGTGCGCAACATCAACCTGCGCGTGCGGGCCGACGGCAGTGTGGCGGCCAGTGCGTCGCCGCGGGTGCCTGCGGCTTATGTGGACGCCTTTGTCACGGCGCGGGCCGACTGGGTGCGCACCGCACAGGCGCGTGCCGCGGCCCGGCGCGAAAGAGAGGCCGCCGCGGCCCCCGCGCTGCCGCCCAAGGCCGAGGCGCTGGCCTATATGCAGGCGCTGTGCCGGGCATACTATCCGCAATTCGCGGCGACCTGCCCGGGCGGCGCGATGCCCAAAATTGCGGTGCGTGACATGAACACCCGCTGGGGGTCGTGCAGTCTGCGCACCGGCACGCTGGCGTTTGCGCGGCGGCTCTGCACGATGCCGCTGCCCGCGCAGGAGTACGTTGTTGTGCATGAGTTCTGTCACTTTGCCCACCCCGACCACAGCCCGGCATTCTGGGCCGCGGTGGCGGAGGTGCTGCCGGATTATAAGCAGCGGGAACGGATGCTGAAGCTGCGGTGAAAGCAGACGGATGAGGGGGGAGTTTGCCGCGATTGCCCGTGAACGGGGTGTTGGCGGAAGGTTTGCCCTCATCCGACCTTCGCGTTCGCTTGGCCACCTTCCCCCGGAGGGGAATGCTTCATACTCTACAAACAAGGGAGGTTCCCATCTTGCCGTCTCCACAGAAAAAATATACGACGCTGGTCAGCAATACGCTGCTGTTTGCCATCTCCAACTTCAGCTCCAAGCTGCTCAGCTTCTTCATCCGCCCGTATCTGAGCTACGCGCTCGACTCGCCGGACGTTATGGGCGTGTCCAGCCTTTTGCAGCAGGCCACAAACCTGCTGATCCCGGTGGTCAGCCTTGGCGTGGCCTATGCGGTCATCCGGTTCGGGCTGGACAAAGCGACCAACAAATCCAGCGTCTTTGTCAACGGCGCGGCGACTATCGGGCTGGGCTTTGTGGTGCTGCTGCTGGCCATGCCGCTGGTGCGGCTCATCCCCAACGCCGCGGAGTACCTGGGCTTTTTGTACCTCTGCGTGCTGGCCAGCTGTATGAGAACGCTTTGTACCCAGTTCATCCGCTCGCGGATGCTGAACCGGCTGGTCGCCATAGACGGTGTGCTGACCACGCTGAGCCTGCTGCTCTACTACCTGCTGTTCCTGAGCGTCTTAAAAATGGGCGCTACAGGTTTTTTGCTGGCAAATGCGCTGGCAGATTTGACATCCATGGTGTTTGTGTTCATTGCGGGCGGGTGCTGGCGGTACTTCAAGCCCAAGGCATTTGACAAGACGCTGTGGAAGGAGATGCTGCGCTACTGCCTGCCGATGATCCCGGCGTCCATCAGCTTTTGGATCATCAACGCCAGCGACATGTTCTTTGTGCAGGGCATGTGCGAGGGCTACGCGGGCCGCAGCGGCAACCATTGGGTCGGCCTGCTGTCGGCGGGGTACTTCCTGCCGCAGATCATCACGATTTTGGGCAGCATCTTCTATGAGGCGTGGCAGCTCTCCGCCGTGACCGAGGAGACGGACCGCCAGGCGTTCTTCTCCAAGATATTCCGCGTGTATGCCAGCGTGCTGTTCTGCTGCGTGGCGGGCATCATCATGCTGTGCCAGCTGCTCATGCGGGTGTTCAAGGCTGAATATTTTGACGCCTGGACGTTTGTTCCGTTCCTGACGCTCTGCTCGATGCTGACCTGCCTGAACCAGTTCCTGAACAGCGTCTACGTCGTGTATAAACGGTCTACCGGCTCGCTGTTCACAATGCTGGCCGGTGCGGTGCTGAACCTGATTCTGATCTACCTGCTCATTTTGCGGTGGGGCCCGTGGGGCGTAACCCCGGCCAGCTTCCTGAGCCTGATGCTGGTGTTTTTGCTGCGCGCCTACTCGACCCGCGGTCTGCTGGAGATCGACTTCCACCCGGCGTGGCTTGTGCTGAATCTGGCGCTGGTGCTGGCGGAGATCTGGTGCATGATGAACCTGACCCATTGGGCGCTGCCCGTCGTGGGCATCACCGCGGTGGTCTGCGTGCTGAACATCCGCGAGGTGCTGAGCATGCTGGATACGCTGATCGGGAAGTTTTTGAAGAAACGGAAAAGTTGATTTTGATTTGCCTCCCCCCGAGGGGGAAGGTGTCTGTGGCCCCGACCACAGACGGATGAGGGGCAAGCTTGCGGTACTGATCCGCTTACGGGCTGCCGCCGGAAGGCTGCCCCTCATCCGGCGCTGCGGCGCCACCTCCCCCCGGGGGAAGGCTTAAAGGAGCTTATTATGGAAAACAACGCTATCCTCTCCGCCCTCTCCGCCCGCAAAAGCGTGCGGGTATTCACCCCCGACCCCGTCACGCCGGACGAGCGGGCGGCCATCCTGAACGCGGCGTTCCAGGCACCGACGGCAGGCAACCAGCAGCTGTACACGATCCTGGACATCACCGACCCGGCGCTGAAGGCCGCGCTGGCCGACCTGTGCGACCACCAGCCGTTCATTGCCGGGGCGCCGCTGGTGCTGGTGTTCCTGGCCGACTGCCGCCGCTGGCTCAACGCCTACCACGCCGCGGGCATCACGGACGCCCGCAAGCCCGGGGCAGGGGACTTGATGCTGGCCGTGGCCGACACCTGCATTGCCGCCCAGAACGCCGTGGTCGCCGCCGAGTCTCTGGGCATCGGCAGCTGCTACATAGGCGACGTCCTTGAGAATGCTGAGGCCATGCGCGACGCCCTGCACCTGCCGCAGTACGTTGTGCCCGCCTGTATGCTGGTGTTTGGCCGCCCCACGGAGCAGCAGCAGCGCCGCCCCAAGCCCGCCCGCTTTGCCGAGCAGGCCGTCGTCTGCGAGAATGTGTACACGGACCGCACGCCCGACGAGCTGCGCGCCGACTTTGCGGCGAAAGCCGCCGCCAACGGCCAGCTTGACTACGACTTTGACAAAGCCGTGCAGGCATTTTGCAAGCGCAAGTACGCGAGCGACTTTTCCCGGGAGATGACGAGAAGCGCAGAGATTTACTGGAAAGAGTTTTTGTGATTGGCAGAGAACGCAGGGGCTGATCCCATATCCGCCCGGGAGTGTTGCCGCTGCCGCCGCGCCCTCTCTACAAATAAACCACCCCCACCCAACCGTAGATGTTCTGCGGCTGGGTGGGGGCTTTCTTATTGATTGAGGGTGAAATTATATAGCAGACCGTCAATAAATTGCATTCCTGCCTTATTGCGTGCGTAGGGGCGGCCATTGGCCGCTCGCCAACTTACCGCAGCAACACATTTTCCGGGATAGTTTTTTGCAAGGCAAACGGGCACGGGCGAGCAATGCGCGCCCCTACAAGCGTTTTTCGACAGTCTGCTATATTTTGGTTGTATCCTGTAGTTTATGCTCTGGCGTAACGAAGCTGCTGGTATTGTCAGCTTTTAGATTGGCGTTGGATACAGGATTTCCGGCGTTATCAATTTTACGGATAGAGACAGTGCAGAGTTAGAGTTTTTTGTTTATGATATGAAAAGTATCCTCATCACCAACAGTCTTTTTCAGACTATAACTACCCCCTTCTCCCTGATTGAAGTTAAAAGCATCAATACGGAACCAGGTTGTATAATGGGGAGTCGGAGTAGAGGGATATGCCTTATAATATAAATGAAACGAACATGTGAAGTCTCCCTTATATCCAGAAGGAGGAGTTTCCTTTATAACATAAGTTTGGTCTCCGGTAGTTAGGAAAGCAGAATACCCGATCTTATCTCCCTCGTGCAGTTTGACAGGAACGGAGCATTCTCCTTTACTATCACTGGTGAATTCGGCAACAGTGGTTGAGCCGTTCATAATAGCAAAGGTAGCACCGGACAGCGCTTTTCCATCAGGGTCAGTGACGTGCAGCTCCAATTTGGCAACGGGAAAGCGCATAATGGTAAGCCGCCTTTTTTCCATATCGATATCAAATGGATTGTTATTTCTGTCATCCTGTATGGAATAGAGATAATAGTCGTCCCCCCTATTCCAAACACTGATATTGATTACTGTACTGCTGGGAATGACTTGATAGCCATCAGGAATTTTAGTTTC
>ENA-ORLM01000650-ORLM01000650.1-human-gut-metagenome-genome-assembly--contig:-NODE-650-length-29728-cov-3.375637_pt1 | contig 29728 bp, 17 predicted proteins | sample MGYA00243063_ERZ508815 | MGnify/ENA primary metagenome ERZ508815 (study PRJEB26277, sample SAMN04329768) | human gut metagenome | biome: human-associated habitat | host: Homo sapiens | place: USA...
GGGTACGGTCTCCGGAACCTCACAGACCTCCGGGGATAGGTTGATGTTGATCCTCTTAAGTCCGTAGGCTCTCAGCTCCGGGATCCTTCTGCAGGCTTCCCGGAACACCCATCTGTCGATCTCGGCGATCCATCCTTCTTCCTCCGCTTTTGCTGCAAGCTTATCCATGTTGTAGTAATTGCCGTTTTCATCCTTCAGACGGAACAGGGCTTCCGCTCCCCAGATCCTCTTTTTCTCCACGTTGTAAAATGGCTGGAAAAAGCACTCCTTTTCCCCATGGAATGCCTTTTCGCCGATACAGCCATCCTCCTTCAACAGTTCCATGCCGTTCTCCTTATTTCTCATGTTGGTATTTTTCTTTTGTACGAAAGCTCCGGGCAGATTCCCGAATGGTCACTTTACTGATGACAGCCGGAACTGTGCGAGAACCTTCCCGGTAATCTCCCGCCTGCGGAATGCTCCAAGCTCTCTGCTGTCTTCTGACCTCGGGCGGTTATCCCCCAGACAGAAGTAGCTTCCTTCCGGTATGGTATAGGGAAAGGTGATCCATTCATCCCTGTCCTGTTCCCCGAACAGGATTTCCGTTTCCGCTGCCCGTTCCCCATTTCTGGTCAGATGGCCCAGCTCATCCAGATCGATCACATCTCCCGGCTTTCCTGCAATGCGCTTTACAATGTCCCGTTCCAGGTCCTGCCTGTGGATGACCACCACATCTCCATAATCCAGCTCCCGAAAGAGCCGTCTCTGGTACAGAAACAGGTCTCCCTCCCGGTAAGCAGGGCGCATGGATCTTCCATGTACCATGCCGATGCCAAACATTAAGTAGAGCAGTACAAGCACCACGCCCAGGTGTGCACCGATGATCAGAAGCTCCATCCTGCGCTGTTTCCGTTTCTGCAGTTTCCGTTTCTTAAACTCCAGTTCAAATTCCAGCTCGGTCATGCGGTACTCCTGCACTTTCCAAAGAATCTGTCTGCACCCCGTTTTCCGGGTCAAAGTCCAGTATCACATTGATGATCTGCCGGAAGCCCTGTAACTCCCTCCGAAGCTGCTCTGCCCGATTGTTTACCCCTTCCGCTTCCTCTTCTGCCTGCGCAAGGATTTCTGCTCTCTCTGCCTCCAGCCCCTCCTGGAACTCTTTCTTTATCTGCTCCAGCTCCGCTTCTTTCTGCGACTCCATTTTTAACAGGGCAGCTTCCCGTTCCTTCATCTGCTGTTCCCGCAGATGGTAGGCGGAAAGCTCGGTTTCCCGTTCAATGGCATTTTCCGAAATCCTGCTCAGCTTTTCTGCCAGCTCCTCATATTTCTTCTGCATGGTATTCTGCTGTTCCATCATCCGCTGGTTTTCCGATTCCAGGGAGTCCACCTTCATCAGAAGCCCTGCCATCTGCTTGGTCAGTGCTTCCTTTTCGTTCAGCAGTCTCTGGTTCTTCTGGAGCAGGATACGGTGTTCTTCCTTCTTCTCTGTCTCCATCGACCGGATGAGCGTCTGCAGCAGCTCGCAGGTAGCTTCCTTGTCATAACCACGGAATGCTGTTTTCATCGAATCCAGCTGATCCATCAGGGTCTTTTCATTCACGGTCTCCACTGCTTCTTCCCCTGCCTGTACTCTGGCAGTCTTTTTGGTTTCCTCACTCATTCTGGTTTCCTTTCCGGTTTATCCTTAAGTATCTATTTTCATTCCTTACAGACAGCGTTCTGTCCTTTTGATAATGTTTCCATTCCTTGCATCCAGGATGATATCGTAAGAAGTCAGGTCGGCATACGCTTTCAGAAGGTACACCGGAATTCCTTCTTCATAGGAAAAAGCAGGAAAAACCCATAAATGGATCTTTTCTACCCGGGGTAACTCTCTGCCGGCAATCTGCATTGCCGCTTCTCTGCTGATCCTGTTCGGATGTTCCTTTCCTTCCATACGCATCATCACGTCTTTCGTTTTGTACTGGATTTCGTTACAAAATGTTTGCCCCCCCGAAAAAATCCGGGAAGGGGAACATTTTAAAGGAGAATTCTGTTACACAATTCTTTTACACACATTATTCATAACGGAGGGCTGTTACTGTGGACTACCACTGAGCGAACGATCTGCTCCATGCAAAGACAAGCTGCCGAATATTGGAGACAAAATTGTATGCGGGCAATATTTCTGGTCAATACCACATAATCTGCATTATGTGGTAGAAGCAGACAGGGATTGCCTTATGCAAAACGTATTAAAAATATGTTTTATACACTGATTGTATTGTGAAAATATACCCTTTGCGGATTCTGTATCAGATTCCGCACAATTTTTTGCGAAAAAAGTCGAATTGTATCATTGACATACAAATTTATTTTTGGTATATATGGATTGCGGAGAGAAATTATGGTACTTTTGGACAATGTTTCCAGGTAAGGAAACATACCATTATGTATAGACACAGCTTTTGGATACGATTCCTACCACATAATGCAGATTATGTGGTATTTTTGTATTTCTGCCCCGATTTTTCTCACACCTGCTCTGATTCCGATCGGATTCCTCTCTGATTCAGCCCCAATCGGTAAGCTTATGTTACTAATCCCAGCACCTGCATCCGTCTTCCATGGTTCTTAACAGTGGTCATGGTATAGATCCTGGTGGTATTGACATTGCTGTGTCCCAGTATATCCGCCAGGTAAAAGAGATCCTTCCATTTTTCCCAGAACACCCTGGCAAAAAGATGGCGGAGGTTATGGGGGAATACCTTATCCGGACAGATTCCGGCTGCGGCACCGATGGCTTTCATCTGCGACCAGATATTACTGCGGTCTAGTGGATTCCCGAAGCGGCTGACGAACACACTTCCCTTACGGATCCCTTTTTTTCTGCAGTATTTCAGCAGCTTCTCCCTCAGCTCCTTCACCAGATACACCTGTCTTTTCTTTCCCTTGCAGGAAACCTCTGTTTTTCCGCTTTTCACAGCGGCTACGGTGATATATTTCAATTCACTGATCCGGATCCCGGTCGCTCCGATGGTCTCCATGATGAGGGCGGTCTGCTCCCGTCCCATCCGGTAAGCCTTTTCGATCAGCTTTTTGTATTCTGCCCTGCTCATTTCCTTTTCTGTGGAACGGAACATCTGCTTCTGTACCTTTACCGTCTTCACCCGGCTCTGCGTTTCTCCCATAAAGTCCAGAAATCCATTCAGGGCTACCAGCATGCTGTTTGCACTGCTCGTTTTGTAATGCTCCTGCAGCCATGCCTTGTAGGCGATCACTTTTTCCTTGGTAATGCTCCGGTTTTCTCCCATCCACTGCAGGAAGGTACGGATATCCCGCAGATATTTGTCAATGGTGGCGATGCTTTTTTCCCGATCCGCCAGATATCCCCTGTACTGTTTCAGTGTCTCTTCTCCGATTTCTGTCATTTTTGCCAGTCTCCTTCCATCCGGTTCTGCCCGGGTCTTCCTGTCCACATTATGGTATACCGGATGGCGGATTCCTATCCTTTTTCCAGCATTAAAGAGTTCGCCTGCGGACGCTTCGTGTGCGAGCGGTGTTGCAAAGCAAAACAACCTGTACACTCCTTTGAGTGCACAGGTTGTTCCTGTCTGTGTTCTGTCATGCTGTTTTATTCCGGGGAATGGAGCGGGAAGATCCTGCTCACGGTGCCATCCAGACACACCGCTTCCCCACGGAAGCTAAGCGGTACCGGGTGGCTGCTCCTGTTATTGACGGTCAGCGCATTCTTCGTTACCTTGATATCCAGGGTGCTTTTCCGGTAACAGATGCGGAATTTCACGCTTTCCCACGTTTCGGGGAGGCAGGGATCGATCCGCAGGGCATCTTCCTCGATCCGTACCCCGCAGAAACCCTCTACCACACACTGCCAGATGCCGCCCATGCAGGCTGCATAGATTCCTGCCGGTGCATTCTCCCCATCGGAGCTTAAATCCACATCGCAGCACTGGCAAAACAGCGCATAGGCTTCCTGTGTCCTTCCCAGGGAAGCTGCCATCAGGGAATGGGTGGCAAAGCTGTAGGATGCTTCATGGAGCGTGTGTTTTTCATAAAACTCGTAGTTTTTCTCCCGTACCTGCCTGCGCTGTGTCCCACCGGCTTCTTCCGGGAGTTCCGGGAACAGCTGCAGCAGCAGGACGAGGTCTGCCTGTTTATGCACCCGTAAGCTCTCAAGCTCCAAAACGGTATGTTCCTTCCGTATTTCGGCGGCTGCGTTTTTTCCAAAGCTCTTGTAGTGGCTAAGATCCATCTCCTGCAGCTTCCCGTAACCGGCAAACTGGGGAAGGATGCCATCCTTTCCCACAGGCGGCAGATATATTCCTTCCGCCGCCCTGCGGATCTTTGGCAGCATCTCACAGATCTCCCAGCGGTTATTCAGCTCTTCCAGATATTCCGGATCCTCTTTTTCCAGTCTTTCTGCGATCTGCACCGCCAGGCGGAGGTTATTCCGTGCCATGTAGTTGGTATAGGTATTGTCCGTCACCCGCTGTTTGTACTCATCCGGTCCGATCACATCACGGATATGGCATACCCTGCCATCCTCGTCCCATTCCACACGGTCTGCCCAGAATACTGCAGTAGCCAGAATGATCTCATCGCCCCACTGCTTCATGAACTCTTCATCACCGGTAGCCTGATAATATTTCCATACGGCATGGCTGATGTCTGCTGAGATATGCAGTTCCTTTTTCCCGGTATAGATGGAGGTTCTCTCCCCGGTCTGCGGATCTGCCATGCCTCTTTCCGGAGTGGTCTCCCCATACTCCGGTCTTGCCGCCTCCCAGGGATACATGGCTCCCTTATATCCGTTGCGGTATGCCTTGGTCTTTGCTCCCTGTAAGCCCCTGCCACGGTAGATGAGCAGGCGCTTTGCCTCCGCAGGTTCTGTCAGGAGGAAGAAGGGGAGGATACATATCTCGGTATCCCAGAAGCAGTGTCCCCTGAAATCCTCCCCGGTCAGTCCCTTTGCCCCGATGCCTACGGTATCGTCTTCCCGGTCTGCCATGATATTCAGATGGTACAGGGCAAACCGTATGGCAAGCTGGTCGTAATCATTCTCCCCACGGATCAGGATATCATTCCTGTTCCAGAACGTTTTCCACTCCTTCTGGCTGCGCTTTTTTAAGACATCATATCCTGCGTCTAGATATTCCAGTGTCTTTTTCCTGCCTCTGCTGCAGGTGTCCCATGCCTTTTCCCTCTCGGCTCCGGGATCCCGGTCGGTAAACACGGTACAGATCTTATCCACAACAAAGCTCTCTCCCGCAGGCACTTCCGTCTCCGTTATGATTGCTGCGTACCGCAGGCCGATCAGCGGGGTTTTCTTTGGATGGATGGGACTGCCGTTTAAGGCAAAACATTGTCCGGAGTACTGCAGCACATGGATCTTCGATTCCCCGGTCACCGTATGGTATTCCATCATCTTCTCTTTGAGCATCCGTGTTTCCACTTCGTGGAAGTGCTGTGTGCCGCTGTTGGTCATTCTCCCGTTGATCCCGCTGATGATCTTCACCTTCACATTCCGGTGATACGGCAGGATCCGGACTCTGGCTGCTATGACGTGTTTATCCGCCAGGGATACGAAACGCTCAAAGAAAAACTCTGCCTCCACACCGTTCCTGCCCTCCCAGAAGACATGGCGGGTGATGACCCCGTCCTTTAAATTCAGCCTTCTGCTGTAAAGCACGGTCTTCCCCTGCACCATGCGGAATTCCTCATCATCCAGAAAGATTCGGATGTTGCAGAAGTCAGCCAGGTTTGGAAGCTCTGTCACTTCCTCTTCCCCGAACCGGTCATAGAGTCCTGCAAGGTACAGTCCCCTGGTTTCCGTACTGTATACCTCCTCCAGTGCTGCCCTCTGTCCAAGGTAGCCGTTTCCCTGGGCAAAGATGGCTTCGATCTTTTTCAGTTCCCTCCGGCTGAACCGGCTTTCCTCGATCACCCAGTTTTTGTCAGACTTCACGCCTTTGTTATAACTTAAGTTTCCACTGCTCTCCATGATATTTCCTCCCTGCCATTCCTTATTTCTGTATGCTTTCCAGTACCCGGATCAGCTCCCTGCGGGGCTTGCTCTCTATGAAGGACTCCACTCTCCTTAGCTGTCCGGTGATGATCTGCTCCCTGGTGGACGGATTACGGATCACGTTATCCAGCACCTCTGCGATTTCGTCCGGCTTGCAGGTCGGCAGCAATACGCCGCTCCCGCCCAGCGTTTCCGGTACGGCTCCCGATTCATAGGCAACTACGGGAACGTGATAGAACATTGCCTCCACCAGCGCCATTCCGAAGCCTTCCTCTTCGCTCATACAGACAAAGGCATCGGCAATGCGGTAATAGGCGATCATCTCGTTAAAGGCTACGTGACCGGTCATGATGATCTGGTTCTCCTTATATCCCAGCTTTTTCCGGTATTCCTCCAGATAGGTATAGTATTCCGGTACTTCGCTGATGCTTCCGACGAGGAAGAGTCTGGCATCCGGATCCTTGGTACGGCAATAGACATCGTACAGCTCCATCAGCCGTTCGATCCTCTTATGCGGGATCATCTGTCCCACATAGAGCAGATTGGTATGGGTATACGGCGGATACTCCTTTAAAACGGATTGTGCCGGCTCAATGCTGTACTCCGCCAGGGAAACTAACGGCGGCAGGATCATGATCGGGCAGGTATACCCCATGCTGCGCAGCTGCTTTCGGTCATGGTCAGACAGTGCCAGCACCTCCGTAGGAATATCCCGGATGGCCTCTGCTTCCTTAAGTCCCCGGCTGCACTGGTCCGCCATGTCTTCGCTGAACGGCTGGAAGTACTGTGCCGGCGTTATGCTGTGATACCGGAAAATGATCTCACAGCCATATTCTTTTTTGATCCTGCGGATATACTCATACATGCCGCTCTCAGTGGTCATGTGGTAGATCACGATATCCTCTTTCCTTAGCTTTGGCAGATTCAGAAGCGGGGAGACCCTCCTGCTGCTGATCCCGATGCCGATATGCTCTGCATAGATATGGGTCTGGATGCGGTGATCCGCCAGTTCCTTGTAGATCTCCAGGGCATCATTGCTGATCACATCCCCTCTGCAGATCGAAGGCACGATCTGCAGGACCCGCATCGGCGATGCCGCTTCCTCCCTGTTCCTGATCTGGTATTCTGTGAATTTTCCATTTTCGTAAATGTATGCCACTTTTCTTTTTTCTCCTTCTGTTTTCCGTAGTTGTCCTGCTGTCTTTTGTAGGTCTCTTTTTGTTTCTTGTGTTTCTCTTTCTCTTTTTCGTATTTCTTTTTCTGTCTTTTCCAGGATTCTCTTCGATTCTCTGTCCGAAGAAATGTTCCTTTTACCATTCATCTAAAACGTTTTAGATAAACGGTAAAAAATTATCCTTTTGGCATTTTATGCATTTGTTCTGTCCATCACACTGTCTCTTCCTGCAATCCGGTACGGAATAAAGCTTTTCTCCGTATCCTTCTTCTGGCGCATTCGTTCATGGATCCGTTTTGCTGCTGCATACCCACAGTCCAGGGGATCCCACTCTACCGTGGTCAGTGCCGGTTCCATATATTCTCCGATGCCGCTGTCTCCGAATCCGGTCAGGGAAAAATCCTCCGGAATCCGGTATCCTGCCTCCCGGATGGCTCTCTTTATCCCAAATGCTATATAATCACTAAAGCAGAGGACAGCCGTATGATGTCCGGTTCCGTAATGGGAAAGGTATTCTTTCATCTTCCGGTATGCCTGCTGTTCCTCCCCGGTGATCGTTGCATCCTCCCCGGCTTCTCCCTGTCCCCAGTCCAGGATATCTTCTTCCTGCAGGGATAGGTTTTCCTGTCCCATTGCGGAAAGTACTCCGATCATGCGGTCAGCCTGTTCCATGCTTCCCTCAGATCCGGCTGCCACAAGGATCTTTCTGTGTCCGTTTTTTAAAAGGTATCTCGTCATGTCTGCCGCTGCAGCGGCATTGTCCATGCCAATGCGCTGTTCCGGAGCCAGACACTCGCTGTGCATTGCCACAAAGGGAATGGGAATCTCCATCAGTTCCTGCAGCCTCTGATCCTCTGTGATCATGTCACTAATCAGGATCCCTTCCACTGCATGGCTCTCACAGAACTGCCGGTAGGTCATTTCTTCCGGATCATGGGCATATACCGCAACCTCAAGTCCATGGCTGCTGCAGTAGCCATACACCCCCTGGATCATGCGGAAGGTGATGTTGTCCTTCCGCTCCCGTTTCAGCAGATCCGGAATGATCAGGGCGATCCGGTTGCTCTTTTTACTGGCAAGGTTACGTCCGTTGACATTCGGCTGATACCCCAGTCTGCGTGCCGTTTCCTGTATTTTTTGTCTTGTTTTTACGGATATATCCGTATACCCGGTCAGGGCGTGGGACACGGTCGCAACACTGACTCCCGCTTCCCTTGCGACGTCACGTATGGTTACTGCCATAAGCTCTCCTCCGGTTATTTTTTTCTTCTGGTTGATACGGTGCCTTCCACTCTTTTGGAATCCAGAAAGCTGTTCATCTGCGCCAGCAGACCGATCATTCCATCCATCTCCTGTTCGGAGAAATTCTTCGTCATGCCTTTCACGTTGCTGCGGATCCGGTTCCGGTAATAGACCACGGCCTCCATCCCCTTGTCCGTAAGAATGAGCCATTGGGATCTGGCATCGTTCGGGTTCGTCATCTTGGTGATATATCCTCTCCGGATGAGGCTGCTGGATGCATGGTGTGCCGTCTGTCTCCCGACACGCAGGTAATCACCGACCTGGGTGATGGTCCTTGGATGGCTCCCTTTTCCTACGGCGGACAAAAACCGCATATCCGAGCTGTTTAAGTCTGCATACCGGTTATTGGCCGCAATACGGTCTTCCATCTCGATAAAGTTATAGAATAAATCTGTTAACTGCTCATTGATAATCTTTGTACGCAACTACTTCTCCTGTCTGTCTTAACGGACCTTCTCAGCATCCCACTCCATTACGGATCCGGTCGCTGCATCAATCGTGAATTCGTATTCCGTTCCACCGTAGATGATCTTTCCTTCATATTCCGGACGTCCGTCATCATAATCAAGCTTCCATTCGTAGAGATCCTTGTCCGTTGCTCCGCTTACACGGTCAAGGGCTGTTTTCTTTGCATCTGCCTCACTGACCGTAATGTTCTTGCTGTCTGCTCCCATCGTTTTTTCTTCATATGCGGAGCTGATGATCTCTCCGGTGTCTGTCGCAATCTCATAGTCATACTTTGCACCGCCTGCATACCATTCAATGTCATATACCTGACGTCCGTCTTCATAGTCAAGCTTTGACTTGGTGATCGTTGCATCCGCTGCCTTCACTCCGGCATGCTCCAGTGCGATCTTCTGTGCTGCTGCTTCATCCACGGTTCCGGTACCTGTTGCATTCTGTGCCGGAGCAGGGGCAGCGGGGTCTGCCGTCTCCGTCTGTGTCCCGGAAGCCTGCGCATTCTGTTCTTGGCTGCTCATTTCCATGACAGCTCCTGTCTCTGCATTGATCGTGTAGGCATACTCTCCGGAAGTAAATTCCACCTTATAGCAGGCCACTCCCGCCACTTCACTTAAGGTCGTGGCTGAAATGTCTGCATCTGCCGCTACAATATCCGCTGCTTTTAACGCCGCTTCCTGTGCCTCCTCCATAGGGATCATCTGTGTCTGCTCCTTCGTCTGCTCCTGGCTGCTTTGCTGCGGAATACTGGCTGCCGCATTATCTCTGCATCCGGTCAGGGTCATTGCAAGTGCAAATGCCGCTCCGGTAAAAATCCATTTCTTTCTCATACTCTTTCTTATCCTTCCTATCAGATTGGAATGCGTAAAGTGTAGCCGATATCCTGCCAGATTACAAGTGAAATTTTTGTGTATAGGGGAAATTTGTAGAAATTCGACAAATATAGTAACGATTCCTATTTTTAAATTCTAATTTTCTGTCTATAGCCGTCCGGGAAAAGAGATTTTATAATAAGACCATAAAAAGGATTCATAGCCGTTCAGAAAACCTATGATATAGGACCTGATTATGAAGGAGAAAACACATGTCATAAAAAAAGATGGCAGCTTAGAGGATTTTGATGTGCAGAAGGTAATCGATGCCATCGAAAAAAGCGCATACCGTGCCTTACCCGGTTCACCGGTGAAGAAAAAGCACGGATCTGTGAAATCGTGATTTCCAGCATCAATGCACTGGATACGGAAAAGGTTCCGATCTCTGTCATGTCTGCCCGAAATGCGGCAGCCGGAACCTGACGAAAATTGACCGTATGAACGGTTATCTGTCCTATTCCAGAGTCCATGGCGATACCCGCCTGAATGCGGCGAAAATGTCTGAGATTGCGGACAGGAAGAGCATGTAAAATATCCACATTTCTTTGCAAAAATGTCATCGACACTGTAGCCAAAAACAGGGGGGGAAGAATATTCTCTATGATAGTATTCTCCCCCTGGATCAGGTGCTTATATTCGTCTCTAATTGTCCAATTCCTGATTGGATAATTTCATCTTCTCTGTCTTTATAAGCCATTTAGAATTGACGCATTCCTGCAACATTACCCATTGATTTTCTCAAGTTTCTAATGATATTTCCGCAAATTCCTTATCCGTCATACTATCTAACTTTCTCAACACCTGCCAAGCAAGATCTTCCATATCACTGTCCTTTATGTGCGGCATTATCCGTCTGATTTCTTCCATCACCTTCATTCTGTTCCGTGCCTCAAATACACATATGAAATTGATTTCTTCTACTGTAAATTTATTCATCATTCTACATCTCCCTATGTGGATTTTTTGATTTTTCCTGTTCCTTCGTATCCTTATTATTTTCCTGTGCTGCTTCCTTTTGTTTGGCTGTCAGACGCTTCTTTAGGGAAGAACGTGCCTGTGGCTTTTCCTGCTGTTCCTTCTTTTCCTCTTCACGATTAAACTTCTCTACACCATTGTTAAGCACATTGTCAATCATGTTATAATTCTGTTCTTCCATTTCCTCGATCTTAGCAAGCGGCTTGTACTCTGTCAGTTTTGCAAGCAGCTCTTTGGCTCTCTGCTCACTGTTCTCATCGGTGCCTTCTTCTATGGAAGTCTGCAAAAAATTCTGCAAATGTCCGATATTTCCATTGCGTATATCTTCTGCGATCCTTTGCACCTGTGCTTCCTGATCCGATACCGTATCGCTATACTCATAAGGATCCATGTCATAGGATAACCGGTCAAGGTCTCCCGCAAGTGTCTGTATTTTCTGCTCCTTCGTTTCCCGGTCATTGACCTCTTTCTCCGGGAATGCCTCTACCAGCTTTTTAATAGCATCCTGCACGCTCGGATGATCTCTCACATCCGGCATATAGTTGAGAAAATCTACATCAATCGTCTTTCCGGTAAGAAGATCCACCTGGTCATCCTCCAGGCAGTCGGTTCCCTCTACATGAAGATTCACTCCGATTGCCGGAACTCCATTTAACCGTGCCGGATCCATTTCCCGGTAAATCCGGATAGCATCTTCAATGGTTGGAATATCCTCATAATATGCTCCAATGCCATGAAATTCTCCACACTCTGCCACAGTAAATGTAATATGGACTGTCTCTGGCTCGATCACAAGCTCTTTTTCCAGTTCAGAAAGCACTTTTTCTTCTGATACAAGTGCGTTTTGTTCCTGCACCACTTCTCTGCCCTGCGTGACAAGCTGATTGTTGACCTGTTGCTGCTGTGCCTTCTCCTGCAGGTAAGTTTCCACCTCTGGAAGATAAGTCTCCAGTGTTCCTGTTCTGCCCTCTGTAATCGGGTTAATATCTACCTGTATGCCTGCAATATAAATGCTGTCCTCATGGAGCATATTAAAAAGGTCATCTTCTCTGGTGGAACCTGTGTATTCCACAACCACATCCAAATCCGAATTTTCTTGCTCAATACCTCTGCATCGACTCCCGGCTACCACTACATCCACAATCTCTGCATCCAGACCGTACTCGTCAATCTGCGACTGTACATAGGCATATACCGTTTTTTCTATATCGTCCGCACTCTGTCCGTCCAGACTATGAAACAATTCTTCTGTCTTTGCCCGGAAATCTGCAACCACATCCGGATTGTTCTCTCTAAATTCTGCCTGCTTTGCTTCCAAATCTGCCTGTTCCACTTCCTCGGCTTTCTCTGAAAGTTCCTCAAAATTGACAATCTCTGCTTCCGAACCTGCATACACTTCTCCCTGTAAATACTCATCCCGATAATACTGCTCGGTCACAACTGAAAATCTCGGTTCTTTCAAATCTGCAATCACCATATCCATTGCCCTGCGAATGGTAATATCCGGATTGTCATAAACGCCGCCATCCAGTAAATGATACTGCTCATTCAGAATGGAATAATCGTATCCCTCATCACATTCATGCACGAGGATATAACGGTCTGCGATATGAACCGCAAGCTCCGTCTCTATCTCATTTTCCTTGCCCTCCAGTGTCAGCATGAACTTCGGCAGTTCTGTAAATCCAAAAGAATCTACAAAGTGTGCGCTGTTTTCCCCGTTCTCATGTAATACCACAATATCGCTGACCGACAGGGAATGTGCCTTGTAATCTGCCGAATGGTCAATATTGAACTTTGTGTAGATTGCTTCCAGTGTTTCCGATTGCGTCTGTCCCTGCAATTCTGACAATTCGCCCAGATACACCAGTTTATAATTTTCCGGCAATACCGCATCAAAATTGTCTTTGGTTATTCCCATACGCTTCAGGCTTTCCGTTCCCTCAAAACGGAACTTGTCCAGTTCGGGATTATCCTTTAACTGGTAAATACCGTATTTATCGGTATTTCCATATAAAAGCTGTGCTTCCCTGTTGGAATTACTCTCTGTAAGTTTTTCCTGCATCATGAGAAGTTTCCGTTCATTCTGCCAGTCTCCTTTTTCAATGCCACATATTCCATCATGCTCTATGATCTGTTTTCTGTCGGATACGGTAGTCTCTGAACCGTCTGTATGCAGAAGATACACTGGCAGATCATGGTCAAATAGTTCCAATGCCCTTTCCTGCGTCAGCGGAAGCATTTCATTCCATGTATAGCCATACTCCTGCATTTCAGATATTCCGACCATGCTATCTGGAAGTGCGTCGATTTCTGCCTGTGCATCAACCATTGCTAATGCAACATCCTGATTTCCATCCACTTCCTGTGCATAGATATGTTCTGCAAGCTCCCTTGTTTTCTCCACATTACTCAGCTTATAAGCATAATTTACAATCAGATTTCTTTCATCATCGGAAAAGGCAGGCTGTCCATGCTCCAGCCTGTGAATGATATGCTCTGCCTGCTGCATGGCAGACAGCTCCACCGCATCCGTCAGTCCTGCATCAAAATCGTACTCAAAATCCCATAAATCCAGTATATCCGTATTTAACCCCGTACTGGATGCGAGCAGAGTTATCTCTGCACCACGCCCGGTCAGATATGCAAGATAATCTCCGTCCCACGCAGTTTCATCGAGTGCCGCCATATCTTTCAGTAAGTTTCCGACATCCTCCCGTGACAGATTTGTGATTTTTAAGATTTCCCACTCACTTTCAAAAGCTGACACAAACTTCACAATCACATCATTGGCATTGATCGGTTCCATTGCCTTATCATAGATAGCTTTCCGCTCTTTCATATCAAACAGTTCCTCGGTATCCGTGTTATAACGGACATCCAGATGATACTCGCCATACTCCCTCGTATCCTGATTACCAATTTCCGTAACCCATGCACCCTTGCTCTCCAGATATGCCGGAATACTTAATTTATCATTCTCAGTCATTGCAGAAAGTGCCTGCATCAGTTCCTGTCTGTCCATCCCATAGACATCCAGCAGACTGAACTCCGAAAGGTCAGCATTTTGTATGAGCAGGATGCTTTCCTTTGTCTGCTCCTGTGATACTTCCCTGTCCCTTCGTATTTCCTCCAACTGTTCCTCAATCCCTGTGATCAGCTCTGATGCCGTCCTTCGAATGGTATCCATAGAGGATTTCAATTCCTTGGTGTCCCTTCCACTGCTCCATCCAGCGATATATCCAAAGGAATACTCAGAAGTATCCACTCCAAAGTGCTGGCATACCGTATAGGCAATACTCTCCGCTTCCACCTCTTTCGTGTTCCGGTCTTTTCTCGCCTGTTCCTCCTGCTCCACTTCTTTATTATGCAGCTTGGAATGAGCTACCTCATGAATCATGGTCTTTAAGGTCTGACTCTCACTCATGTTCTCCTGTACCGCAATACGCCTTGCTTCCCGGTCAAAATATCCTTTCGATTCGCCTGCGATTTCTTCCATCTCAATCGGAACCGGAGAGACAGCTTCCACCGCATGGATCATATCCTGGTATCCTTCCACATCGGAAAGAAGCTCCTTCGCTTCCAGTTCCGGGATTGGCTTTCCATCCGTCTGTGACACATCAAATACAGACACTGCACGAAATGCCGGAATTGTAATCTCTACTTCTTCTTTCTGTGGATTGCCGTCACGGTCAATCATGATTTCCTGCGTGACCGGATCCACCTTCTCACGCTCTTCTTTGATTTTATAGGGTACAGGTGCAAGAATCCGAATTGCCTTTTCGCCTTTATTCACGTGGCGGCCAAAGTTCTTCTGCCACGCATTATAGCCTGCCACCAGGGATGCTTCCGGCTTCTGCATGGCGATTAAAAGTGTGTTGTTAAAGCTGTAATTATGAAATTTTGACATCGTAGAAAGATAACTTTTGTAACTGTCACTGTTGAAAAGTTCTGTCAGTCCACGTTCCAGCTTGTCTGTAAGTTCCTGTACTTTTTGTTTTTCTGTCTGATTATCTGCCATAGATTACCTCCATTTTTGCATGATAAAAGGCAGCCCACAATGGACTGCCTTGATAAAAGAAAAAGCAGCAAATCATTTACTGATCTACTGCCTGATTCTTTGGTATTTACTTGTTACTTACGCCATTACAGGCTCTTTCTTTATAATTTCTTCAATCTCAGATATGCTCTTCTCTGTTACATCTGCAATCTGTTCCAACGTATAACCCTTTCTATACATATTCATAATAATTTCCGCTTTTGTATCATCTACAATTCCCTGACTCAGATTACACATAACGCTCACATCCTTTCTTAAATCTTCTTCCAATGGAATATCGTACTCTTTCTCAATTATGTTTAACTTCTCACTTTGTGTAAGATTTTTTGAAAGCAATGCCCCCAACAAACGATGTAATTCATGCTTTTCATCCTGACGAGGTAACTCCTTTGCCAATCCAATCAAAACAATATTAAGCATATCCTGCTTGCCTTCCCATATGCAGTTACCTAACACTTTTTTGTTTGCAAGATAATAATAGTCTATACTATCCTCTGGCATATTCATACAGATCCATATCGTATAAACCCGCTTAATATCATCATATTTTTTGTTGACAAAATCTCTTTCTTTTTGAGATGATACAAGTCGGCACGCATAAAAGATTGCTCTGTTTAAGATATGATATTCTGTTGGCATATCTTTCTGTGCTTCCACATTTACTATAATCTGCGATAATCCGTCTTTCATTCGCACATAAAACACAATATCAAAATTTATTGTTCCTTCATTGATTTCTGTGTTTTCAGTATTCATTCCAACTAAACGTTTACCATCCACATTTGTATTCGTAAGTCCTGGCTCCGTTGGAACAACTCCAATCATCGGCTCTCCTTCGATGTATTTCACTACATCTCTTGGATTCATGCCTTTAAATTCTTCTACCGTATCTACAAGAATATGTGCAAGTATACTTTTATGACCTAATAACCTTTTGGCTCTCTCATCATACTGCGCCCGGTCATTTGCTGCATTTACAGCATTTGTTATTTCTGTATTCAAGTCGGCATCCCTCCTTTTGTACTGTGCATAGCACCTTTCTATTTCCGCAAAAGGCTCTCTGCCTTAATATTATTATAAGCGAGAGCCTGTGCGGAATCAACTGAATTTTCCATAAACATTTTTCTATCGTATCGTTTCATTTCCTCTTGTCTTATCCACTGCATCCCTTCCTGCAGGTGTCCCGGACACCCTTGCCTTCATTTCGGAGAGTCTCCCCTTCAATGAAGTCCGTTCTGCTGGCCGGTCTGCAAGTTTTCTTTCCGGCTCTGCTTCCTGCCCTTCCTCGTCCATGCCAATCGCATCATTCCCTTTTTCATCCATATTTAAAAGAGCGTTCAGTGCTGTCAGACGATCCAGCTTCTCACTAAGCTCCGCTTCCTGTGCAAATGGTTTATTTACCTCTGCTTTCGCAGTTTCAAGCTGATGTTCCACATTGGAAAGTTTCGTCTGTGCTTCCTCAAGCTGTGCCGGCATTGCTTCCAGTGCATTGTTGATACGGGTGATATTTCCAAGCGGATCAGTGCCGACTTCCATCGGATGGCTCATGGCACCTTTCACATTCATCACGAACTTATTGTTGAAAGAATCAAAGGTCACGTTCAGCTTAAACCCAAGATATTCACCTACATCCGCACTGGCATTGATGCCTTTAATCTCCTTACACATGGCTATGATTGCAGTTCCAGCTTCCTTTTTGTCGGTGTATGATTTTCCACCCACCTGCATAAAGAACTGCTCCTTATCCTCCGGCTTATTTTTCGCATATTTATTCATATCAGCGGTAAAGCCTTCGATACGCTCCTTGAAAATGGCGATCTGATGCGGATAATGTTGTGTGATGTTATCCTCCAGCCTGTACTTCTGACTGGTATGGTTTGCCTTCATCAGTTTCAGCTTCGATACCTGAATATCGAGATCCATTTTTTCTTTTATGTAGGGATTACCTGTGGCAAGTGCCTTGACTTCTGCATAGGAAAGTGCCGCTTCATCCACATCCTCACAGCTTCGCACCGGGGATTTACTGGTCATGATCTGACCGATGAATTTCTGTTTGTTCTCTATGAGCTGCCAGGAGTAACTGTCAAATGTGCCTTCCGTAACATAACGAAAGATCTTAACCTTGTCATTCTGATTGCCCTGTCGTAAGATTCGTCCCTCCTGCTGTTCAATGTCAGAAGGACGCCAGGGCACATCCAGATGATGCAGTGCGATAAGCCTGTCCTGCACATTCGTACCGGCTCCCATTTTGGCGGTGGAACCTAATAAAAAACGAACCTGTCCGCTTCTTACTTTTGCAAACAGCTCCGCTTTTCTGAGTTCTGTATTGGCATCATGGATAAATGCTATCTCATTCTCCGGCACTCCTTTTTCCATGAGCTTATTTTTTATATCCTTATACACATTGAAAGTGCCATCGCCCTTCGGTGTCGATAAATCACAGAAAATCAACTGTGCTGACTTCTGCTCTTTGGTGTTCTCCCATATCTCATAGGCTTTCTCCACACAGGTTGCCGCTTTGGAATTTTCCTCATCTGGAAGCATATCATTGAGCAGCCTCTGGTCAAGTGCCAGCTTTCTTCCGTCATTGGTAATCTTTAGCATATTGTCCTCGTAAGGCTGCACCTGTCTGTCCCGGACTGCTTCAGCACGTTCCGCAAGAGACGCCACCATTTCTTTCTGAAATTCACTCGGCTTTAATACCACATTTTCATACTCTGCTTCCGGCACAGGAAGTTTTAACATATCCGGTGTCTGAATGTCCGCACTCTCCTTGAAAAGTGCAATCAGCTCCGGAAGATTGAAAAACTTCGCAAATCTTGTCTTTGCCCGGTATCCGGTTCCCTCCGGTGCAAGTTCTATGGCGGTCTGTGTTTCCCCAAAAGAAGCCGCCCACGCATCGAAATGTCCCAGTCCCAGCTTCTGAAGCGTACCATACTGGAGATAACGCATATTCGTATAAAGCTCCGTCATGCTGTTGGAAATTGGCGTTCCGGTCGCAAAAGTTACACCCTTGCCGCCTGTGATTTCATCAAGATACTGGCACTTGGCAAACATATCAGATGACTTCTGTGCTTCTGTCTGTGCGATGCCTGCCACATTCCTCATTTTCGTATAAAGGAACAGGTTCTTGTAATTGTGGCTCTCATCCACAAACAGCCTGTCTACACCCAACTGCTCAAAAGTCACGACATTATCCTTACGGCTCTGGTCATTTAACTTGTCAAGCCGCACCTGCAATGCTTTCCTCGATTTTTCCATCTGCTTAATGGTATAACGCTCCCCGTTGTCTCTTTTTGCCTGATCAATAGCAAGCTCAATCTCATCAATCTGTTTTTCGATTGTGGCTGCCTGTCTTTCCTGTGATAATGGGATTTTTTCAAACTGACTGTGCCCGATGATAACGGCATCATAATCGCCTGTGGCAATACGAGAACAGAATTTCTTACGGTTGGCAGGTTCAAAATCCTTTTTCGTTGCCGCAAGGATATTTGCTCCGGGATATAACCGAAGGAAATCACTTGCCCATTGTTCAGTCAGATGGTTCGGCACTACAAATAATGACTTCTGGCATAGTCCCAGACGCTTGCTTTCCATTGCCGCTGCTGTCATTTCAAAGGTCTTTCCGGCACCAACGCAATGCGCAAGCAGGGTATTATCTCCATACAGCACATGGGCAACCGCATTTTTCTGATGCGGCTTTAATTCAATATCCGGTGTCATGCCTGGAAATTTCAGATGCGAACCGTCATATTCTCTTGGTCTGGTGGAATTGAAAAGCTCATTATATTTTGCCACAAGTGTCTGCCTGCGTTCCGGATCACGAAATACCCAGTCCTTAAATGCTTCCCTTATTGCTTCCTGCTTCTGGCTTGCAATCATGGTTTCCTTTTTATTGAGGACTCTCTTTTCCTTTCCATCCTCCTCAATGGTGTCATATACTCTCGTATCTTTGAGGTTCAGGGAATCTTCCAGTATCTTATAGGCATTTACCCGGCTTGTACCGTATGTCATGTTGACAAGCGTATTGCCATAGTCCGCATTTTTGCCCTTTACATTCCACTCTCCGGTTACACCCGAAAACTGCACACCTATCGTATCCCTGCGGAATAAATGTTCCGGTGTCTGGAAGATGTCACGCATAAAATCATTGATATACTTTGGATCAATCCATGTGGCACCGATACGCACCTCAATCTCCGATGCGTCCAGCTCCCTCGGCTGTACCTGCGTAAGAGCCTGCACATTTGGAGCATATTCCGGATGATTTTCTGCATAGGTTGCTGCAATGGCAAGTTTCTCACGCACATTTCCGCTGAGATACTGGTCTGCTGTCTCCCAGACATCGGTAAGCGGGTTCTGAAAAATGACACCACGAAGCTCCTCAGTAAGTGTATCCTTATCTTTTCCGGTAAGCTCTCCCATAAAATCAAGGTCAATTTTAGCTTTCTCTGCTAAAGATACTGCCAATGCTTCACTTGCAGTATCCACACTTGTGACCACCTCTGCCCTTTTAATGGTACGCTTCGTGAACATATCCGCTTTGCCCTTGAAATTGCCCTCATCATCAAGTTTTTCCAAAGAACACAACAGGCAATAACTGCTGTCCTGATTAAAGGCTCTCTTATTCGTCTGTGAATTGATCAGACCATATTTCTTAGAGAAATTATCATACAGACCATTAAGCTCTGCCTGCTTTTCCTTAATTGTTACATCGAAGTATTCCTCAAGCTGCATATCAATCAATTCCTGCGTACAGTTACGGATTGCCACCATGCCCTTGATACGCTCTTTTGCGGTGTCCGATACTTCCACAGGCTTCATGACAGAGTTTTCACGGTAATATACCTCATTATCAACTACGGTATAACTGAAATTCTTGACGGACGGATCAGCAGGAATACTCTGCCTGCTCATGTCATCCGCAAGCTCCTCATCCAGATCAATCGTATCAATCTGTCCTGTAATATTTTCAAGTGCTTTTGCTAACTGCTCCGCAAAAGGTCTGCTGTCATCTGCCCTGCAGGTGCTTTCCATGCCATAAGGACCGGATACCATTTCCATCTTTCCTACGATCTGCTCCGGATGCTCTGCAAAGTAAGCGTTCATTGCAATTCCATCTGCATCCTCTCCCAGATGTACCCAGTCCGGCTCACGCTCCACCATGCGGTCACGCTTCTGGAAAAATAAAATATCCGAAGTCACTTCTGTTCCTGCATTTGCCTTAAATGCGGTGTTCGGAAGTCTGACTGCACCAAGCAGGTCTGCTCTTTGTGCAAGGTATCTTCTGACTTCCGGACTTGCCTTGTCCATGGTTCCCTTGCTTGTGATAAAAGCAACCACACCACCGGGACGCATCTTATCCAACGTCTTTGCAAAGAAATAATCGTGTATCAGGAAATTATTTTTATCATACTGCTTATCTGCCACCTTATACTGACCAAAAGGTACATTTCCGATTGCCACATCAAAGAAATCGTTCGGATAATCGGTCTTTTCAAAGCCTTTGATCTGCACATCTGCCTGCGGATAAAGCTGTTTTGCAATGCGTCCGGTGATACTGTCAAGCTCTACTCCGTAAAGCCTGCTTTCTTTCATGGAATCCGGCATCATACCAAAAAAGTTGCCGATGCCCATGGAAGGCTCCAGTATATTCCCTTTGGAAAATCCCATTTTCTCCAATGTTTCGTACATCTGGCGGATAATGACCGGACTTGTGTAATGGGCATTCAAGGTACTCTCCCTTGCCATGCGGTACTCCTCCGGCGATAGCAGTTCCTTTAACTGGTGATATTCTGCTGACCAGTTTGATTTGCTCTCGTCAAACGCTTCGGCAAGACCGCCCCAGCCGACATACTGGGATAAAACCTGCTGTTCTCCCGGTGTAGCATATCTGTTTTCGCCTTCGATCTGCTCCAACAGCTTGATTGCTGCAATATTTCTCAGGAATTTTTCTTTTGGAGAGCCTTCACCCAAACGATCATCGCTGATATGGAAATTGACAGCGTTACTTTTACCCGATGCAGCCACATTTATTTCCTGTACAGTCTTATTCTCCTCTGCCGAAGGTATAAGCGGCTCCCATTCTCCGGTAAGCACCTGTGACAGCATTTCCTCTGTCTGTCGGTCTGCTTCACCATTCTCCAGACGCTCACGGGCAGACTGTGTATCTATACTGTCCAGTTCATCTTCAGTCTGTTCTGTAACAACATTCTGTTCCTTTTCATCAGAAAACTCCGCTTCTGCTTCCCTGCCACTTTCTGCAAGCTCATTCCCCCAGTCCATTGCTTCCTGCAAAGTCGAAAATGTCTCCAATGCCGGACGGGTGGTGTCTGCCGTATCATAAATAGCATATCCGTCCACTTCCTTATCGATCCAAAGGAATACTCCTTCTGATAAGGTGGCACTCCACTGTGTCGGATTTCCATATTCATCATCTGCATCATGTACCACATGCCAGGATAATTTCTGCAATTTCTCTTGTAAAATTTCTTGTTGTGGCTGAGTTTCATCCGGCTCTGCGATACCATCCGTCCCCTCAAAGCGTGAAAACACTTCTGCTTCGTGCCTGTCAATATCTTCCTCTGCCAAAGCATTGATATAATCATCTTCTACCTCGCCACGCTCCGGCTTATGGTCGTATTCAAAGGATTTCCCATTGACCTGTGCATAATAAAAACTGCTGTCCTCAATGTCATTTCCAAGCAGATATTTCTCTTTTTCACTGCCCCACTCATCAACCAGAACACACTCATATCCATCAATCGTGATCTTTTGCTGTGCTTCCTTTTCTTTTTCCCGAATCACATTGATATATCTTCTCGCCTGATTGGTAAATCCGTCCAGCACTGCCGGATGTGAGCTTAGAATCAGATCGTTGTTCTCCCACTCATTTTCCGCAACAATGTCCTTTGCCCAGTCCTTATTGTTCCGTGAAAAACGACCATCATAATCAAAATGCGTAACCGTATTTGCAAGAACAAATTCCACACAGTCAATGCCATATTTATCTATGATCTCATCTGCGGTATTCCTCGGAAGAACAAAACCATTGAATTTCTCAGCAATCAGTGCATCAATGTCTTTCTTACACTCTAACCGCTGTCCATGCTCCAGACGAGAAAGCTCACGCTGTCTTGCTTTTTCTGCCTGTTCTTCCTTGTAAGCCTTATAGTTTTCCTTTCCCTGTGGAGATAAGTATTTGTCCTCTTTGATCAGCTCACGAAGCCTTTTCTCTACAACATTCCAGTTCAGAAGCACTTTTGCATACGGATTGCCATAACTGCCTTTCTCCAGACGGATACCTTTTCCATCATGTTCATTATGGGAATCATCATTGCCCGGCAGTCCGCCGGAACCACCACCAATGCCATATTCATTTTTCAGAAATGCAACTGCTTCTTTCTGGTCATGCCCTTCCATGAAATACTCATAGATGCGGAAAGCTCCATGCTCATAGCCGCTTCCCCTGCCTAGTGCATAGTCGATTTCATCCTGTGTGATGAAATCCTCCTGCTTTACCTCCAGTGTATCCGGCAGCGGGAACTCCAGTTTTTCCCTGTCAAGGTCTGCGATCTCTGACAAAAGATACTCCGGTGACTTCACATGACGCCATTTTAGTGTTGCTTCCCCGGATGCAAGACGCTCCCTGGCATCTTCGATAATCGCCCTGATTTTTTCTCTGCCTTCATGCTCAGAAAGAAGATTCATAAGTCTTTCTTCACTGACCGGATAGTTTCCTGCCTTGATTCCAATTTCTTCCGGTGCTTCATCCATCCCGTCACGCAGAAAGAAAAAGATCTGATTGGCTACCCGTTTTCTCTCCTGCGTATCCACAAGAAAGGCTTCGCTGGCACTCATATACGTTCCGTTTTCCACCATGGAGCGGATATGGCTTTCTACATCCTCCCAGTTCATGGTTGCAATCGGTGCTTCCTTTGCCTGCGTTCCATAACCGACACTCATGCCGTGTTCATCAAACCATACCGATACCGGATGTCCACCGATTTCAAAGCCTTTCCCGGTCTGTCCGTATTCCTTTTTCAGAAACTCTACCATGCCCTCTGCATCCCTGCCCTCGGTATATTTGGCATAGATACGCTTCCTGCTGTGCTGCTTTCCCCCACCACTCCGTAAAATGGTGTCCAGTTCCTCCTGCGGTAAAGAAAAAGCAGCGGGCATGGTATATTTCATACCAGCTTCCGCTGCTGCGACTGTTCCGACCTGTTCCTCAAAAGAAGGAAACAGGCTTAATTGTGTAAAGACAGGTTCCGGTGCTTCTCCCTGTAAAGGTGTATCTTCTACAGACGGTAAATCAGTTCGTCCCTCACGATCTCCTCTGCCCGGTTCTGGATGCTGTTCATCTTCGCTACCCAGAGCATCTGATCGGCTGCTTTGAGCTGTTCGGTCACTTCCTCGCTTTCCGCCATCTGTGATGTCAACTGCTCCATCCGCTCCTCCGCCTGCTTCTGTATGGTCAGCAGATGCTCTTTCAGTTTGCCCTTCAGTAGAAACGCTGAGTACACGCCCCTGTGGTTCTCCTTCAGAAAGCTCTCCCTCATCATCCCGAATTTCGTCACTGCTTCCTCCGGCTGGATATCCGCCTGTAATGTCGGGATCAGATAATCCCCGTTCTGTTCGTAAGTCAGATTCATTGTCATTGCCCCTTTCTTCGATGTCATAGTGGTTGTCGGTAATTTCTTCGTGTGCGCCTTCGCTTTCACGCTTTAAAGCATTGTAGTCTATTCTGGAAGTATTTGCAAGTCCTTTCTGCGATAAATTTTGTTCTGCCTCATTTACATAGTTCCGGTTGTATGCCCGGACGGTCCTTCCAATCTCTAGTAGTACCGGTTTCGCCAGTTCGTTTGCTGCATCACCCAGGACACCCAGTGTATCCAAGGAATTAAATTCATGAATAAAATCAAAAGCAAGTGCAGATTCATACTCCACCACATCAGCTCCACACGCTGATAATAAAGTAAAAGAAATACTGTCTGCCAGTGTCTCCCGGAGACGGATGCCAACATTCTGTTCATCCAATCCCTCAAGGAAACTTCCTTCTATCATGTACTGCAGATCCGGAAGTACTTCCTCATAATAATCTTCCGCAATTCTCCTGGATATTTCTATCAATCTGTTTTCAAACGGCTTTGTTTCATCTGTTCCTCCATAAATCTGCTCCAACCGTTTGATTACATCAGTTTTATGTTCCTCATGTACTTCCCATCTTTCTGGGTAACGTCCGATACGCCTTGCGGCATGAACATCTGACACATCAAAGACATACTTTAACCGCTTTCTCGGAGCGCGATCTTCATCAATCAGTGCAATTCCTTTGGCACCCTTATTTACCCAACAGTGCATGCGTTCGTTCCACACCTCAATGGGCGCACATGCTGTTGCATCCGGTCTCTGTGCATAAATTAAAAGCTGTTCCCGGAATGGATATTTATACAGCCTTGCGGCTGTAGTCAGATACTGCATCCACGCATTGCGATTTCTCACTATCTCTTTTGCAGTCTCCTGCGCCAGAGTAGAGATAAAATCATATTTTCTCATAACGTTCCTTTCTCGGATTCAAACAGCAGAAAAGCAGCCCCTGCGGACTGCTTTCCTTACTTTTGTTTGCCGTTAACTCTTATAATGTGGCTTGTTTTTTCTTAACTGCCGTCGGTTCTTCCTTTCCCAAATCCGCTTTATTGACCTTATCTTTCTTTTCTGCCAATCGGTCTTTCAGTGAATGCCGCTCTCCCTTTTCTTCTCTGTGTTCCCTGGCATTGGTACGTTCCTGTACCTTATCACTCCGAAATAGTTCGTGTTCCTTTGCATCATACTCATAGACATGATCCGACAATACTTCGTGTGCTGCTACTTCTGTATTGTTTACTTCTTTTACCATCTGTTCCAACTCTTTTCTGTCACAGCCAGCATCCTTCGGCACGATCAACACCTCATGCACAGAGGATGGTAACACATAAAAGTCACCTATTTTATCTGCAATCTCCTGTCTTATGCCATCATTTAGTATGGCTGCCGCACCGTCCACCTTTGTGTCATTGGTCAACACATACATCATTTCCTTTGTCTCCGGCATCATGGATGCCGCCATATCACGGGCGTCTTCTATGCTGATTCCTTCCTCACAGGCAATATTCTGAGCCATCAGGTCAATTACAGTTTCACTGATTCCCCGGAACGAATACGGCTGAAGAATATCCATATTGCGAATTGCCTGTTCATGAATATCTTCCAAGGATACCCCAAATGCTTCCAGCAGGTTATCTGTTACGGTAATGGATGCCTGCTCATAATCCCTTTTATCCATAAGTATCTGGTATACCACTGCGAGATCTTCCATTTTCGTGTATGGCTTGTTCTTCAGATAATCCCTGTTTGCTTCCTCATTGATCAGCTTGCAGATAATTCTGTCCTTTACATTGTCATAATCCATGATTTTATCAATATCCATCTTCTGATCCACATAATGTTCCTGATAAATATCGGCAATCGCTGTCAGAATATCCTCCATTTCTGTTCCATCCTGCAGCTTTGCATAATATGGATTCAGATATATGGTGGGCGTAACATTCGATTCTTCTGTCCGGATGCTGAGTCCGTCCAGCCTGCAATCATTATTCTTGATAATCTCATGTACTGAAATTTCCGCATTACGGAATTTCTCCGGAAGATAATCCCTGATCTGTTCCTTTACCTGTTCCACAAAATCCCTGTAATCCATTATTCTTCCCCACTTTCTTTATTTTTGTTCTTTTTTACATCTGCCAAAATGTCTGCAATGGCTTTCTCATAATTTTTTAGGCGTTCCATTGATTTCTTTCTGTTTGTTTCTGTAATTTCTTTCTCTAACTGCTTCATCTTTTCCTCCATTTCTTTCCAAAAAGGCGCATGAGATATTTCTTCTCATACGCCTTATCGCTGTTTTGTTTCATGTTATATCTTTGTGTGTTGATTTAATCAGGTATCAACATTCCTTATCATATAGATTATATGCCATATTCTCTGCGAAGATCTGCAAAAGCCTTTCTTGCTGGAAATCAATACCTGTTTACTTATTTTTCTGTGGAAATTCCATCTTGAACTGATACTGCGAACCCTTGATTTCCTTTCCGTCTTTGGTATAAGAAAAATCTTCAATGCCCTCCGGGATCAGGTACGCATCATAGTTTCCTTTCTTCCCTTTTAACCCTTTGACCAGTGTCTTTTTCCCTGCCAGAAGGCTCTTGATCTGGGTATCAGAAAGCGGTACGCCCAATGCCCTGCTTACATTCATGCCGCATTTCTTTTTACAGTAAGCACCAAACTTTCCTTTTACCACATCGCCGCCACACTTCGGACAGATTCCCAGTTTCTCAGCTGTATTACTTCTTACAAACATATTTTTCTGATCATCGCTGACACTGTGATACGTTTTCACCAGTTCCCTTACCATAGACTTAATCCCCTGCATAAACTGATCTGCAGATACTTTTCCTTGTGATACCAGTGTCAGCTCATTCTCCCAGTCTGCGGTCAGCTTCGGGGATTTCACGACATCCGGAAGTACGGTAATCAGCTTCATACCGTCCTCCGTCGGGATCATCTGCTTTTTCTCCCGTTTTACAAATCCGTCCTTTACCAGCTTTTCAATGATGTCCGCCCTGGTGGCAGGTGTCCCCAGTCCCTTACGCTCCACCTCATCACCCATGTCCTCTGCTCCGGCTCTTTCCATGGCTGAGAGCAGACTGTCCTCCGTGTAATGCTTTGGCGGCTGTGTGAAATGTTCCGATACTCTGGTATCTTCAACCGTTACCGTCATGCCCTCGGTAAGCTCCGGCAGTCTCTTTGCATCATCGGAATCGATTTTATCCTCTGTGGTCTTATATGCCTTTTTGAAAAGCTCCTCAAAATCCTTCCATCCGTTTTTCCATATCTCTTTCCCGGAAACCTTGAAAACCATGCCATTACAGGTAAGTTCTGCTTTGGTGGAATTGTAAATATGCTTCTCTGCCGTGGCACAGAGCAGACGGTTGGCACAAAGGGAAAGGATCTTCCTTTCACTCTCCGGTATCGCCTTTAAGTCCTGCCTGACGATCTCCATGGTCGGGATAATGGCATGATGGTCTGTTACTTTTTTGCTGTTCAGAACCTTTTTCACATCCGGATTGAATAGGATATTCTGCTCACATAACAGGGAATTGAAAATCGCTTCGATCACATTTCTCGCTGTCCCCTCCATGTCATCGGAAAGATACTGGCTGTCTGTTCTGGGATACGTTACCAGCTTTTTCTCATAAAGGCTCTGCGTATATTCCAAGGTCTGCTTTGCGGTAAAACCAAACAGGCGGTTGGCATCCCTCTGTAACGTGGTAAGATCATAGAGCTTCGGCGGTGCGATCCACTTTTCTTCCTTCACCACGGCGGTCACAAGAGCCTGTCCGTTTGCACAGGCTCCTGCGATTTTTTCTGCTTCTGCATTGTCACGGATATGCTCCGATACCGCATCCAGACCATTGCCAAGGATATGCGCCACATAGTAGGCTTCCTTTTTAAAATTCATAATCTTTGCTTCACGGTCTACCAACATGGCAAGGGTGGGGGTCTGAACCCTCCCCACCTTCAACGCTTTTCCACCATATAACACGGTAAAGAGCCTGGTGCCGTTGATTCCTACAAGCCAGTCTGCTTCCTGCCGACACAGTGCGGATTCATACAGATGGTCATATTCCCTTCCCGGTCTGAGATTGGAAAATCCCTCTTTGATGGCACTTTCCTCCATGGAAGAAATCCATAAACGCTGCATCGGCTTGTCACAGCCTGCCATGTTATAGGTCAGGCGGAAGATCAGTTCCCCCTCACGCCCGGCATCGGTGGCACATACCACCGACTCCACACGGCTGTCATGCATCAGTTTTTTCAGTACGTTATATTGTGCTCTGGTGTCACTTTTTACTTCATGCTGCCATGTATCCGGAATGATCGGAAGGCTTGCATAGGTCCATTTCTGCAAGGCTTCATCATAGCTTTCCGGCTGTGCCAGTTCGATCAGATGTCCCACACACCATGATACGATATAATCATTGCCCTCCATGTATCCGTCCTTACGTTCGGTTGCACCAAGCACACCTGCAATGCTCTGTGCCACGCTCGGCTTCTCTGCAATCACAAGCTGCATCTGTTATTCCTCCCCCTTCTCTGTATCTTCTTCCAATTCCATAGCCGGATCATCACTTTCCGGAGCTTCACCCACAGGATTTAGAAATTCCTCATCCGGATCTGTTTCCTCTTCTTCCTCATCGTTATACTCTTCTTCGTAATCGTCCTCCAGCTCATCCTCATCATCGTCAATGAAGTTTTCCTTTTTCTTCTTTGCCTTTATAACATAAACCACGCCAATTACAGCAGCTGCAGCAATTCCCAGGATAAGATAGGCAAAGCCGGAACCCTCCTGCTTCTGTTCTGTAGTTTCCGGCTCACTTCCTTCTTCGGTACTCTCCCCGGTATTTTCTTCCACCGTCTCCGCATCCTGTTTCTTATTTCCCGTGGCATCGGCATTGTTATTGTCAAGAGCGGCATCCTTAACAGGGATTGCCGACTCCAGTGCGGCAGAGTTTTTCGGAAGTATCTCACTGTTATCGGATGTGGTGTTCAGCAGGTCATTTTCGCTCACTTCTGTAAGGAAATATACCTTTTCCTCGTCACCATCCCTGTCGATCACAAGATAAAACACCTTTTCCGAAGCAGTCTGGATTGTATAAAACTCCTTGCCCTGCTCCGATGTACTGCTTTCACTGCTTTTCTCTGCACTGTCCGTGGTATCTCCCGTATCAGGAGATTGTTTCGTGGAGGAAGTGCCTGTTCCGGTTCCCGTCTCGGAAATGGTATTCCCATTGCTGTCTGTTCTGGTATGCTCCGTTACCTGTGCGGTTGCAGAACCAGGCTTAGTTGCAGATGCATCCACCGGAAGCTGCTGTGCCGGATCTTTTTCATTGCTGTCCTTCGTCTCCGGATCGGTGTAATAAGGATTGGCAGTTTTATAAATCTCCGATATATTTCCTGCATTGTCCATAGCGGAAATGGTAAAATACTGATACCCGGCATCAAACTGTTGCAGGCGGATGTTCAATGCCCCATTCGTATGCTCCGTAAATTCATAGCCGTTCACATAGATTGCCTTGATACCGGAATCCGTATCCTGTGCCTGAATGCTCAAAAGACCGTCACTGACTGCCGCATTTAAGGTAGGCTTTGTGAAATCAAAGCACTTGATATAACGGTTTTTCTCATAGGTCTTTCCCTTCTGGTCTGTGACCTGCACATAAACGGTGCTGTTCTCGGAAATCTCCACATACATATCCTCTGTGATATCCGTCCAGCTTCCATTCTGCGCCACCTTTGCCTGCACTTTCTGGATCGTAAAGTTGCCGGACTTTACCGTATCTTCCACCGAAACAGATACCTTGGTGGTATCGTTATGCCACACGGTCGGTGTGGCGATTGTAATCTTTACACTGGGATTTACATAGGCACATTCCTGGTAATCCCTGCTGCAGACTTTACAGTTCTTATCCACCTCATACTGGCTGCACTTTTCTTTACAGGTGCACGTATCTTCGGGATCGTTTTCCCCGGAACCGTCTTCTCCCGGTTTTTCCTCTTCTGGATCGGAATCTCCCCCGGTATTGTCCGGTTCTCTTTCTTCGGAACTGCCTTCTCCGGAACCACCTTCTATAAGACCGTCCTCTTCTTTATGGATTCCTTCTGTGTTTTCATCCTCTGCCTTTTCTCCTGGACTGCTCTCTTCCGTTTCTTCCTGTGCATGGACTTCTACTGCATGACTTCCGTTTGCAAAATATGCACCAGCCGGCATGCAAAACAGGACAGCT
>ENA-ORLM01000656-ORLM01000656.1-human-gut-metagenome-genome-assembly--contig:-NODE-656-length-29598-cov-3.155449_pt1 | contig 29598 bp, 20 predicted proteins | sample MGYA00243063_ERZ508815 | MGnify/ENA primary metagenome ERZ508815 (study PRJEB26277, sample SAMN04329768) | human gut metagenome | biome: human-associated habitat | host: Homo sapiens | place: USA...
ATCTCGCCGGTCGCAAGGTCTTTATTCTTGCTGGAGCGCTCTCTTACCACACCTGTGACAGAGATCGTAGACTCCTTATTCACACTGTCGATCACCTGCATCATCTCTTCGGTCTCGATCACAACCTGAGTTGTACCATAGAAATCACGAAGAATCAGGAATCCAAGATTTTTACTTACTTTACGGATGTTATCATACCATCCAACGATTGTTACGTTTTTACCTGCATCGGATAGACGTAACTCGTTACAATTATGAGTTCTTGACTGAATCATTTTCTTAACTCCTTGTTTTTTATTCCTTACAGCAATCGGGACGTTAAATAGCCTTTGTATCATTCAGGCTGTCCAGACTGCCTGTCTTTATAGGTTTTATCATTGCAGCAGATCCTGCTTTGACACTTTTTTTATCTTACACCATGAAGTGCTATTTTTCAACGTTTTTTCTCGCAATAGAAAGAAAAACGCCATAGTTTTTGCTATAGCGTTTCCATTCTGAATTATCTAGTTATTAAAAAATTCCACAATATCCTTATAGCCTTCCGCTGCAAGTTTTTCCTTCTGGAACTTCTTGTTCTTCTTCATGATTGCGATATTCACGATCTGCCCCTCGGCTCTTGCCTGTTTTGCCTGCTCTAAGATCTTAAGCAGCTTGTCGCTTGGCATCTTTTTATCGATTAGGTATGCGGTCTTGTTCTTGCTTCCCGGTATCTCAAAATCGCGCTCGAGAAGCAGCATGATGATTCGCTCAAAACCGATGGAGAATCCACATGCCGGTGTTGGCTGACCGGTGAATTTGCCGATCATCTCGTCGTAACGTCCGCCGCCGCCGACAGATCCGCCATACTCATCCATTGAGATCTCAAAGATTGGACCTGTATAATACGACATACCACGTACCAGAGTCGGATCAAATGCCATCTTGAAGTCCGCACTCTTCGTGCTCTCCACACTGTCGATGATCGTCTTTAAGTTCTCAGCAACCTCTTCCGGTAAGAACGCGCCAAGAGTCTCCTTCAGATACTGTACGCCGCTGATGTCGGCTGTCACCTTCTCGAACAGTTCGAGATATTTTGTCACAGCATCCTCGGCATAGCCTTCCTTCAGAAGCTCTTCCTTGACGCCATCCAAACCGATCTTATCCATCTTATCGAGGATAATAAATACGGTATCATAATCAGCTTCCGCAAATCCGCTGTAAGCTGCCATCGCCTTTAAGATACGACGGTCATTGATACGGATCGTAAAGTTCTTGAAATCCAGCTTGCCAAGCAGTGTCGTCGTCGCTAAGATCAGCTCGATTTCTGCCAAGATTGTCGGCTCACCTAAGATATCAATATCGCATTGCATGAACTGTCTGTAACGTCCTCGCTGCGGGCGGTCGGCTCTCCATACATTTCCCATCTGCAACGCCTTAAACGGGCTCGGCAGTTCATTCGCATTGTTCGAATAATATCTACAAAGCGGTACCGTCAAATCGTAACGGAGTCCGCCGTCAACTAAGTCAAGCTCTTCCTTTGCCTCGTCGATCTTCAGCTTCTCACCACGTTTCAAAATCTTGAAAATGAGCTTCTCATTCTCGCCGCCCTGCTTGCTGTTCAGGTTCTCGATATGCTCGACACAAGGTGTCTCCATCGAATTAAATCCAAATGTCTTATAGGTATCCTTGATCAATGCGATACAGTAATCACGGATTGCCATCTCCTTTGGTAATATATCTTTCATGCCGGTTACCGGCTTCTTCTTCATTGCCATCTTTTTTCCACCCGCTTGTATTCATTCTCGTTCAATTTTAAAACGCTTTGCGCTTTCGGTCAAGCATTTCATCAAAACGGCTGATATAATCATCGACAGATTTGCAGTTTTCTACCCGCTCCACACGATTTTCCGCATGATAGACAAGCTTCGTCGACGCGCCTGCGCCCGCCGCAATGATATCTGTCATCTCTTCCATAATCAAAATATTATATAAGCATTCGCAGCCCGGCTTCGCATATCCGACATTCTCCAGATTGCCGCCGATATTTTTCTGCCGGTACAGATAATATGGTTCCATGCCAAGTGCCTGCGCCGTCTCCTGTGCCGCCGTATGCATCGCATCCATGTCATGATGGATTGTGGATTTGTAATCATCCATCTGCTGGTTCAGATTCGCTGCACGCTTGATTGCCAGGGAATGTACCGTCAGGCTCTCCGGTGCCAATGCCCGGATTTCTTCTAACGTATGTTTCATCGCGTGTAAGTCTTCTCCCGGAAGTCCCGCAATCAGATCCATGTTGATGTTATCAAAGCCCGCCTGCCTTGCCATCGCAAATGCTTCCTTCACCTGAGCCGCATTGTGCGCACGCCCGATTGTCCGTAGTGTCTCGTCATTCATCGTCTGTGGATTGATGCTGATCCGCGTCACGCCATATTCCTTCATCACCGCAAGCTTCTCCGGGGTGATGCTGTCCGGGCGTCCTGCCTCCACGGTAAACTCCACAAGCCCATCGGCAACCTCCGGTTCCTGCAGCCGGAATACGGTCTGAATCTGCTTCAATAGCACCGCAAGCAACTCATGCGAGATCGACGTCGGCGTTCCGCCGCCAATGTAGATTGCCACTAACCGTTTGTGCTTATACTGTTCTGCCACATAGGCTAACTCCTTACACAGCGTGTCAATATAGGTCTTTGCTTTCTCCGCATAAATCCCAATCGGATACGATGTGAAGGAACAATACAGACACCGGCTTGGGCAAAACGGAATCCCGACATACAGACAATAGTCGTTGTCAAGATCAATTCCCTTCACCAGACGATGCTCGTTTTCTGCCACCGTCGTTGCAAGCTCTGCTTTCTGCACGCTTGTGTCGTAGATATCGCGGTAATATTGTACGATTCTATCGTGTATTTCCTGCTGTTTTTCATGTGTCCGATCTACATGCTCCTCGGCATCATGTCCGTTCATGCCAGCTTCATCTGTCTGTTCCGCCAGATACTCCAGAAGCTTCGTCATCGCGATCTTCGTCGGACGTACTCCCGTCAGGTCGCCCCACGGAAGTCTCCGGTCTGCAAACTGTCCAAGCAGCCGGTAAGACGCCATTTTCAACACATTTCGGAATTCTGGCTTATTCCGGTAATCAGCAAGAATCTTCGCCCGCAGTCCACAGGTGGATATCAACAGCTTATCCTTATACACCGGAAGCTCTGGCACCTCCTGCAGATCATCCGGCTTGTCGCACTCATGTCCATGCCTGCACACAGTGAGAATCGTAAAAGCTTCCTCATATCGGATCAGGAGCCGCAGATCAAAATCGTCGGACAAGCCCGTGTCCTCGACGATCTTCACGCCCGGATAAAACGCCATAATCATCGCCCGCAGGTCGTTGTTATATAATTGGTTATTCTGGTCTAGCAGTATCATCTTAGAAATACGGATTGCCCGTCTTTTCCTTTCCAATCATTGTCTGTGCATCATGTCCCGGAAGCACGAGTGTCTCATCTGGAAGCACAAATAATTTCTCACGGATGGCATCTTCCAGAGCCTTCGCATCGCCCGTCGGGAAGTCCGTTCTTCCGACGCTATAACAAAACAGCGTATCGCCGGTAAAAACTACATTCTCCTCTGGGAAATAATAGCACATGCCGCCCTTCGTATGTCCCGGTACTAACAGGCACTTACATTTCCGTCCAAGTACCTCGATCTCAGCGCCATCCTCCAGATAGATATCCGCCTGTGCTGTAAATGCTGCGCCAAATGACGATGACAGATTCAGAGCCGGACTCTCCATGACTTCCTTCTCCTTAGCTGCCGCATACACCTTAATATCCGGGTACTCCTTCTTCACGCCAGCCAGTGCCCCGATATGGTCAAAATGTCCATGCGTCAAGAGCACCGCCTGCGGATGCCAGTTTCGGTCTTTCCAGTCCTTTATCAAAATATCTGCTCTATCTCCGGGGTCAATAATCACCACTTCCCGTGTATCTGTATCTCCCATTGTATAACAATTCGTCGCACAGATACCGAGCACTTTCTTTGTTATCTCAATCTTTCCCATAAAACTCCTTTCAAGGTCAGACGCCACTGTGATTGTATCATTTTCCAATTCGTAGATAGAGTTGGACACAATCTACCAATTCATATGCAGACCGTTGAAGCACGCTGGCACTTAATGAGCGACTGCTCTTTGTCGCGAATTTAGTACCACTGCGTGCTGAACCGAGCGAGAGCGCGTCTGCATAGAATTGCGTAGTTTGCGTTCAACTCCTCTACCATTTTGTAAATTTATGAATCACCCCGTCGTACGCTCGATATCGATGATCCCTTCCACGTTCCGGATCTTCGCGATCAGCTTGTTGAGCTGCTCCTTCGAGCGAATCTCAAACTTCACGGAAACCGTCGCCTTGCCCTGCTTATTGACACGGACATTCATACCTGTCAGGTTGATGTTCTCCTCATTGAAGATCTTCGACAGCGAGAACACCAGTCCCTTACTGTCGTTCGCGTAGATGTTAATCTCCGTCATATACATCTTCTGATTCTGCAACAGATCTTCAGACCATTCCGCCTCAATCAGACGCTTCCGGTCAAATTCATCCATGCAAAGAACATTTACGCAATCGGTACGATGAATGGATACTCCACGTCCACGCGTGATGTAACCGACGATCTCATCACCCGGTACTGGAGCACAGCAGCGTGAAAAACGCACTGCAACATCGTCCATACCTTTGACCACAATACCACCCTTGGCATGCTTGTGACTTTCGCCTCTGCCCGGTGTGTTGATCTTGTCAACAATCTGTTCCTCTGTGATCTTCTTTGCTTCTTCTTTTTTGTATTCTTCCTGCAGACGGTTGACAACCTGTCCTTCTTTCAGGCCGCCATGTCCGATTGATGCAAGCACGGCATCCCATGTCAGGAAGTTGTATTTCTTCATTACCTTTTCCTGCAGTTCCGGCAGCAAAAGGTTCGATAACACGATACCCTTTGTCTTACAGTATGCCGCCATCGCATCTTTACCACGCTGGATATTATCTGTCTTGTTCTCCTGCCGGAACCACTGGTTAATCTTCGTCTTTGCCTGTGAACTCTTTACCACAGACAGCCAGTCCATACTTGGACCTTTGGAGTTCTGCGATGTGATAATCTCAACACGATCACCATTATGAAGCTCTGTCTCGATCGGCACCTGCCGTCCATTGACACGCGCACCAATCAGCTTGTTTCCGACCGCCGTATGAATGCTGTATGCAAAATCAATTGGTGTAGAACCAGCCGGAAGATTCTTGACATCGCCCGCTGGTGTAAATACATACACCTGATCTGAAAACAGATCCAAATCTGTCTTGATGGCGTTCATGAATTCCTTGTTATCTGTCGTATCGGTCTGCCATTCCAGAATCTGTCTGAGCCAGCTTAACTTCTGCTCTTCGTTATCGTTCTTGCCACTGCCGCCTTCTTTGTATTTCCAATGTGCAGCAATACCATATTCCGCGGTACGGTGCATCTCGTAGGTTCGAATCTGAATCTCGAACGGACGACCACCCGGTCCAATCAATGTCGTGTGGAGAGACTGGTACATGTTCTCTTTCGGCATTGCGATATAATCTTTAAAACGTCCCGGAATTGGCTTGTATTTCTCATGAATAATTCCGAGTGCCGCATAACAATCCCGTACCGTCTCGACCTTGATACGAATTGCATGAATATCGTAAATCTGGTCGAGCGTCTTGTTCTGCGTGATCATTTTCTTATAGATGGAGAACAGATGCTTGACACGTCCGTCTACCTCTGCCTCGATGCCAGCTTCCTTCATATACTGCTTAACCTGTTCTACCATCTGTACGATGAAATCCTCGCTCGCATTCAGTCGTGTAGTGATCTCTTCCTTTAAGTTCTTGTATACCTCTGGATAGAGATACTGCATGGAGAGGTCATCGAGTTCGACCTTGATCTTGGAAATACCAAGACGGTGTGCGAGCGGTGCGTAAATATCCATCGTCTCACGCGACTTTTCGATCTGCTTTGCCGGTGACTGGTACTGCATTGTACGCAGATTGTGCAGACGGTCGGCAAGCTTGATCAGGATGACACGGATATCCTTCGCCATCGCAAGGAACATCTTACGCAGGTTCTCTGCCTGAACCTCGATCTTATCCTGTGACAGATCGAGCTGTGTCAGCTTCGTAACGCCATCGACAAGCAGTGCTACCTCTTCGGAGAACTCCTTTGCAATCTCCTCCCGCGTCATAACCGTATCCTCTACAACATCATGCAGGATTCCTGCTACGATCGTCTCTTTATCAAGTTCCAGTTCTGCCAGAATGATTGCCACGCAAAGCGGGTGAATAATATATGGTTCCCCGGACTTTCGCTTCTGACCTTCGTGCGCTTTGCTTGCAATCTTATACGCCTTCTCGATCTCCGACAGATCCGTCGTCGGACGATACGCGCGAATGGTAGCAATCAATTTTTTATACAATTCCTCCGGCGGCGTAAAATCCTCCGGTTTACTGATTTCTTTTTTCAGTGTATCATGTGGTATCTTATAGGTTGTATCCGCCATAAAAATCACTCACCTTCGTACTGTACAACAGATGCTACATCGTAGCCCTCCAGCAATTTTCTTCCTCCAAGATCGGTCAGCTCGATCAAGAAGATCATCTTTACTACCTCACCGCCCAGCTCTTCGACGAGCTTGGCTGCTGCCTGAATCGTACCGCCTGTCGCGATCAGATCATCGACCAGTACAACCTTGTCGCCCGGCTTGATCGCATCCTTATGGATCTCGATCGTTGCAGAACCGTACTCCAGATCGTAGCTCATCTCGACTGTCTCACGTGGCAGCTTTCCTTTCTTACGAACCGGGATAAATCCCTTCTTGTTCATATAGGCAAGTGGTGCGCCAAAGATAAATCCTCTCGACTCTGTACCTGCGATCAGATCATAGTCCACTCCATCTAACAGCTTGTTCAGCTCATCAATTGCCAGTGCATACCCTTCCGGGCTTTCCAGTACACTTGTCACATCTCGGAATATAATCCCCTTACTTGGGAAATCCGGAATACTGATGATATAATCCTTTACACTCTTCATTTGCGCTCCTCCTACCTTCACTTATGCTCTATTTTGATGTCTCATAATATACGCTTTTCCGGATTGATACCGGCTCCATCTGAATCGAAACGGTTCCATTGAATTCGTTCTTCTTCATATGATACAGAATATCAATCAGTGCATGGTTTTGTAAACCCTTCAATATTTTATCACATTCTTTGTCTCCAAACCACACTTTTATGTTATCCAATAGCTCTTTTCCACGAAATACCATGCCGTTTATGCGTGTGCCATTGCCATCGACAAACGTGCAACGTGCGTATTGCCCTTCATTTCCAACCATTTTGATCGATCGAATACCCATTTTCACGATACCGAACAATGGTCTTACATTGGCAGTTCCGTATGGTTCCAGCTTTGCAAGCTCCTCATAGAGGGGCAATGTCAGCTGCTTGATGGCACAGGATTCATCCACATACAGCTTCTCGACGAGATCCGCGTCTGTCAGATTGCAATCCCGGTTTAACGCTTCGCGTAACGGTTCGAGTGCTTCGCGCGTAATCGTAAAGCCCGCCGCCATCGGGTGTCCGCCAACCTTCACAAACAACTCTTTATGTTCACAGAGCTTATCAAACATATTATACGTCTCAATCGAACGCCCGGAGCCTTTCAGTCCATGTCCATTTTCCGCATCGGTAAAAACAAGCGTCGGACGGTAAAATGCTTCCTTCAGCTTGCTCGCGATCAGTCCCGCGATGCTCTCATGAATCCCCGGCATATACAGGACGATAACCTTATCATCCCCGATTTTCTTTTCTTTCACACCATCTTCGGTCGGAATCATGCGAATATCCTTTCGCACCCAGTCCGTTGCCGCCCGCACACCGCGGTCGGTCATCTCCTTCCGCAGTTCGTTGAGCTTCGCCATATCCTGTGCCAGGCTTTCCGCCCGCGCCGGATCATCGGTCAGCAGCAGCTCCACGCCCTCTTTCGCACTTTCCAGTCGTCCGGTCGAGTTCAGACTCGGACCAATCCGGAAGCTCAAATGATGCACCTCGATTGGCTTTCCATCAAGACCTAACGCTTTCTTCAACGCATTGATTCCAAGATTCGTACTGTTCGTAAGTCTCCGCAGTCCACGCTTGACAAAGATCCGGTTCTCATCTGTGAGCGGCATGATATCACACACCGTACCAAGCGCTAAGATATCCATATAGGCATCTTCGTCTTCCCACGGAAGCTCCGTCACCCGGTATAAATGCCGGATGAATTTGTACGCCACACCAGCGCCGCATAAGTCCTTGTAGGGATATGCGCAATCCGGGCGGTGCGGATCGATCACGGCATCCGCGTTCACATACAGATAATTTTTTTCTCCGTTTTCCGTCACCTCGCACGGCACCTCATGATGATCCGTAACGATCACCGTCATTCCAAGTTCTTTCGCCCGGGTGACTGCGGTCTCCGCCGCAATTCCATTGTCACAGGTGATAATCGTATCCACGCCATCGGCGTATGCCGCTTCCACCAGCCGTACATTCATCCCATACCCATCCATGATCCGGTGTGGGATATCATAAGAGACATCTGCCCCTGCCTTTTGCAGCCCTTGATACAGAATATAATTCGATGTGATGCCATCTACATCGTAATCGGAGATAATACGGATTTTCTTTCCTGCCCGAATCTTTTCTTTCATAATCCGGCAGCCCTTGTCCATGTCCTTCATTAACGCTGGATCATGAGTGTATGCAAGATCATCACTCAGATAACACGCAACCGCATCTGGCTCCGTGATCTCCCGGTTCACGATGATATGCGCCAATATCGGGCTGATCGAGAACCGCTCTGCCAGTGCGCGGATATCTGCGGCTGGCTGTTTCACCCGCCATTCTTCTTTTTTGTACTCCGACATATCTGTGTTCCTCTCTTCTTCACTTAAAAATGGGGCTGCCGAAACAGCCCCACCTTATTTTACTTATGCATTTTTCTTGGAGAATTTCTTCTTCATTGTATACCAGAGTGGTCCGGTGATACATACAGATGAATAAGCACCACACACGATACCAAGCATCAATGTGAATGTAAATTCTTTCAGAGAAGTTACGCCCATCACGAACAATACAAATACCATGATAAAGGTTGTCAGGGATGTATAAATTGTTCTTGTAAATGTCTGTCCGATACTCTTGTTGACAAGCTCTTCCAGACTTTCTTTACTATCCTGTGTCCGCATATTCTCACGAATACGGTCGAAGATAATGATTGTCGCGTTGATCGAGTAACCTACGATTGTCAGCATACACGCAATAAATGTATTACCAACGGACAGTGTTCCGATGGAGTATGCCGCAAATACAACCAATACATCATGTACAAGAGCAAGCACCGCACTGACACCAAACTTCACGTCAGAGAACCGGAACGCAATGTACAGAAGCATCAATACAGAAGATACTGCAATCGCTACGATCGCATCTTTCTTCATCTCACCACTGATGGTAGAACTGATACTCTGGTTGTCCACTTCTGTTGCCTTAAACTGTGATTTCAACAGGTCGTCAATCTTTGCACTCTGCTCTTCTGTAAGCTCGGATGTCTTGAAGATAACCTGATTGTTTCCTTCTACTGTCTGAATCTGAATCGTTCCAGCATCAATACCCGCTGTTTCTGCTATCACTGGTGCAACCTCAGACTCTGCACGCTCCAGTGTATATACATCGTCCTCTGCAAAAGTAGCAGTTGTTGATGTACCACCGGTAAACTCCAGACTGTAATTTAATGACTTGCCAATTCTTGAATGGTTTACACCGAGGAACGCAAGTCCTGCAATGATCACGATCAAAGAAGCAACACCACAAATCTTGAAGTTCTTTACATATCCGTGAATCTTTGGCTCCTTTGCCTTACCATACATCTTTGGATTCTGTACGCCAAGCTCTAAGAACGAATTCAAAAGCATCTTTGTCACAAACAATGCGGTAAACATAGAAAGGACAATACCAAGCATCAATGTAACCGCGAATCCCTTGATACTACCAGAGCCAAGGATCATCAAAACAACGGTTGCAATCAAAGTTGTAATATTACCATCCAAAATCGCGGAAAGCGCTTTGGAGAAACCTGCCTTCACTGCCGCACGCACACCGCTGCCTGCAGAGATTTCCTCACGGATACGTGTGAAAATGATGACATTCGCATCCACTGCCATACCGATTGACAGGATAATACCTGCAATACCAGGAAGTGTCAGTGTGATGTGTCGGATGCTCAGAATCAAAAGCATCAATACAACTTAACCTGTCAGTGCTAAGCTGGCAATAAATCCTGGGAAACGATACAGTACAATCATCAGGATACATACCAAGCCAAAACCGATCGCACCGGCGATCAAGCTTGTTGATACTGCTTTCTGACCAAGCTTTGCACCAACGATATTATACTGAATCTGCTTCAACTCCAGAGGCAGCGCACCAATCTTAATTGTTGATGCAAGGCTTTCTGCCTCATCATAGCTGGAAATCTTATTGATAACTGCATTACCATCTGTGATTGCACTCTGTACAGTTGGAGCACTTGCAACGGCTCCATCATAGATGATATAGATTGGCTTTCCAATATTGGCTGCAGTTGCAGTTGCAAACTTCTGCGCACCTTCATCTGTAAACTGAAGCTGTACAACATAATCCTTCACTGTACCACTGTCGTCCACACCTGCCTGTGCGTTCTTGATATCAGAACCTGTCAGAACTGCTTCGTATGCATCGTTCGTACCATTGTTCTGATTCTGCTGCCAGATTGTATAGTTCTCGGAATCAAGAAACAGAAGCTGTCCCGGCTGACCGAGCTCATCCAATACGTCATGTGCATCTACCTTCTCTGTGTTCAGAGGAATCTCAACCGTGATACGGTCATTTCCTTCCTGATACACTTCACCTTCTGAGCTGTACGCATCGACTCTTCGCTGCAGCTTATCCACAGTTGCTTTAATCTCGTCGCTTGTCGGCTTCTCATCCTGAATCTCATAGGTTACGGACAAACCGCCCTGCAGATCCAGTCCCAACGGAACATTCGCAGTTTTACCGGATTCATTCTGTCCTACACCAGCGATTGCCATATAGATACCGCCAGCCAGAAGCAGGAAGAAAATAATCAGATTGATGACTGCTTTTCTTTTTGTTTTCTTCATCTTTTTGTCTCTCCTTCATTTATTTTACTCTGCCGCTTCGTCTTCTTCGTCATCCGCCAGAGCTGCTTTCATCATAATGGCACATTCGACACGTTTCCGCTGCAATTCACAACCCACATCGTATGCGTCTAATATATTGCCATGGAACTGATACGAATTCGCTGCACAGCCGCCACTGCAATAAAATCTTGCGAAGCAATCCTTGCATTTGTCCTTGGCATAGACATTGCAAAGCTTGAATTCTTCCACGATATCGTTTCGTTCTACACCATGGAATACATCACCCAGTTTGAACTCATCGTGTCCAACAAACTGATGACACGGATACAGATCTCCAGTTGGTGTCACTGCCAGATACTCCGTACCGGAACCACATCCAGACAGACGCTTGTACACACACGGACCACCATTTAAGTCGAGCTTGTAATGGAAGAATGTCACTGGTTTTCCTTCCTTCTGCCGGCGGATCAGATCAACTGCCAGCTTGTCATACTGCTCGAAAATCGTTGGTAAATCTTCCTCGCGGATCGCATAATCATTCTCATCTGGTGTGACAACCGGCTCAATGGAAATCTCCTTGAATCCAAGCTCGGTCATCAATTCAAAATCCTTCGTAAAGTCCAGATTGTTTCTCGTAAATGTACCGCGCACATAATAGCTCTTATCGCCGCGCTTCTCCACGAACTTCTGGAACTTCGGCACAATAATGTCATAGCTTCCCTTTCCATTTCTGGTTGGCCGCATCATGTCATTAATCTCTTTTCTGCCGTCGAGACTCAATACAACGTTTGAAATCTCTCTGTTGCAGAAATCAATGACTTCATCATTTAACAGCATACCATTTGTCGTCAGGGTGAAACGGAAGTTCTTATTTGCCGCCTTCTCCTTGCTTCGTCCATATGCTACGATTTCCTTCACCACATCAAAGTTCATCAACGGCTCACCGCCGAAGAAATCAACTTCAAGGTTTACACGGTTTCCGGAATTCTCTATCAAAAAGTCAATCGCCTGCTTGCCAACTTCCAGACTCATAAGTTCCCGTTTCTGACCATGATATTCTCCCTCATCTGCGAAACAATACTTGCAGGCAAGGTTACAATCATGTGCAATATGTAAGCAAAGCGCCTTGACTACGGTCTTTCTCTTCTTAAAATCGATAATGACATCCTTGAACACATCTTCCGTGAATAACAGTTCCTTTTCTTCTAACTCGGAAATGTCGGAATACGCATCCTTGATATCTTCCTTACTATAGGTATCTCCATACTTCTCTAAAATTGCCTGTTCAATCTCTTCGAATTTCTTATCCTTGTACATCGCAATCATATCATATACAAGGTCATCCACTACATGTACGGAGCCGCTGCACACATCAAGCACGATATTATACCCATTGTTCTTGTACTGGTGTACCACTTTCTTAGTCACTCCTATTTCTCTTATTCATTAAGGAAAGGGGACATCGCAGGATATCCCCTTTTCTTGTGCGAAGTGTATGTATTACACTTTCTTTATCTGTAATTAGTTGTTCTCGCAGCTCTGGTTACCAACTGTACAGCTTGTCTTACATGCTGACTGGCAAGATGTCTGGCATTCGCCGCAACCACCCTTAACTACAGTGCTCTTCATTGTCTTTTCTGTCAAAGTTTTGATTCTCTTCATCTTTATCGCCTCCTACTAGCATTATTAATGGATATTTTATCACATGTCCTGTCATTTGTCATCATTATTTTTTTACATTCTACTTGTAAATACGCATTTCTGCCATGTTTTATGACAGAAATGCACCGATTGCCCCTCCACCGAGGCAGATCAATGTATTAAGCAACCCGGATTGTATGATTCCCTGTGCATTTCCACGCACGATCAAAGATAACACAAGCAGGAGCACCGCATAGAACAATCCGAGCAACACGCCCCACAACAACCGCTTTACTTCCATGCATTTACCGATGAAGAATCCGCCGATGGCACTCGACAGCAGATAGATAAACACAACACCCAGTTCTACAACATTCTCACTCAATCCCAGCTTATACAATGCAAATGCCAGAATTAAAAGCAAAAGCCCGGTCACAATGTACGCTGCAACCAGTGCCTTTAAAACACAAAACGCAACCCGTTTTTCCATATAGACTCCCATTCGTCCGGTGTGGCAGACCGCCATACCCACTTGCTTTGGTTATATATATGAAAAATGAGTTGCGTTTATTACTTTCTATTTCACTTATTTACGCTTTCGCACTGGCTTTTTTCTTTGGTTCCTCCACGAGTTCCCCTGCCTTCTTCAATGCAAGCTTCGTAATGACAGGTCCTATCAGCTCGTAGATAACAACACCACACAACACGATCGTCTGGATCTGCGCGGCATACTGTGGCAGCGATTTACCTGCCGATGTGGCAAGACCAATCGCCACGCCCTCCTGCGGCACAAGCGTCAGACCAAGCCATTTCTGGACAACCTTCGGCGCCTTCGAGATCTTCGCCCCGAACGCTGCCCCCAGCGCTTTACCAATGATACGACCTACGACATAGACCGCTCCAACAACTCCGACAGATACAATGACCGTGACATCCAGCGATGCTCCGGACAAGATGAAGAACATCATGTAAATCGGTGGCGTGATCCGGTCCAGCGGCTCATAGATCTTGTCGTTCTGCTTTGAAATATTCGCAAAGATCGTACTAAGCATCATGCATGCAAGCAATGACGAAAATCCTACCATATCAGAAACGCCCACGCACAGACAGATCATCATGATCGTAATTGCAAGACGGTTGCCCCGACCGGTGTAAAACTTCACCAGCAGTGCCATGATGACACCAAGCACCGCGCCGAATAACAAACCGCCGAATATCTCGACACAAGGGGCAATCAGAAGCTTGCTTACCGGTGCACTTCCGCTTGAGCTGATCACATTGGCTACTGCCATCGAAAGTCCATATGCAATCAATGCCACCGCATCATCAAGTGCCACGACCGGAAGCAGGGTGTTTGTCACAGGGCCTTTTGTTTTATACTGCTTCACGATCATCATCGTAGATGCTGCCGCCGTCGCAGATGCAATCGCGCCAAGCGCCAGTGCAAAGCTGACATTATATCCGAGCAGAAGCAGAATTGTATCTACAACAAGTACTGCTCCCACACCTTCTGTAATTCCTATCACGAGCGGGGCTTTCCCTACTTTCTTCAAAAAGGTTGTTTTAAACTCCGCACCAATCGAAAAAGCAATGCATCCGAGCGCCAGCTCTGTCACCAGGTCCATACTGTCAATCAATTCTTCACTCAAAATCTTCAAACAGTTCGGGCCAATCAGCAATCCGATTACCAGATATCCTGTCACATTCGGGAGTCTCATCTGCTTGACAATCTTGCCTGCGATCAGTGCTGCAAGCAACATAATCCCTAAATACGTTAAAATATTCAAATCCATGATTACGCACCTAAGCCTTCCACAAATGATACCGGAAGTGCAAACATAATTCCGGTGTTCGGCTTGTCCAGTCCGATCACATCGTTGATCGTCTTGCGTGCCTTCTTCATTTCTTCATCATCTACGACAAAGAACATCATCTTTACCACTTCATGATCGTCATCATCCGCAAGGATGGAACGAAGCATTCCAAAGATCGGAAGGTCATCCATCTTCTCGACAACACTCGCCATACCGGTACCATCAACGATCGTACCTCCATGAATCCCTTCTTCTACCAGTTCCTTACAGATCTCGCTTACCAGATCCTCATGTTTCAAAATAACAACCAGCAAATTCATGTTACTCATTTTTCTGTCCTCCATATTATTCTCGTATCGAACAAGATATATTTTATTCCAAAGATGTATGTAGATATGATTCTACACAGACACGCTCTCGCTCGGTTCAGCACGCAATGGTACTAAACTCACTACGTTCGTTAAGTGCCAGCGTGCTTCAACGGTCTGTCTTAGAATCATATCTACATACATCTTCCATCTACATAGTAGTCTTGTTCGACACTATATTAACTCCTTCAGACGGTCGATGCGTCCGAATTCATATACTTTCTTAGCGTATTGTTTCGTGGTGTCGTTCGGCTCGATCAGATCGATCACCATAACCGGATACATGCCGGCACGCCCCGCCGATACGATTCCGTTGATGGAATCCTCCACGGCGATTGCCTCCTCCGGTCTTACATCCAGCATCTCACACGCTTTCAGGTAAATATCCGGTGCAGGCTTACCATGTGCAACCGTATCTCCGAACACCAGCTCATCAAAATACCGGTCAATATGATGCGCCTTCAGATATCCCGTGGCACGTTCACGCACCGTAGAAGTTGCAAGTCCAACCTTAACACCTTTTTCTTTCAGATATTTTAATGTATCTGCGACGCCCGGCTTTAGTTCCACACCGTGTGCCCGGATATGCGCGTCCAGCTTGTTCACGACCGCTTCCCGAAAATCAAAATAATCAATTCCCATACCGACGACATCTTCAAAGCTCTTCTTGTTTGTGTACTTCGTGCCACCCGCGATACGCTCGCAGGCAACGACCATCACATCATCCGGGATTCCCAGCTTCTTGCCTTCCTCTAACTGAAATCTCCTGTATAATTTTTCCGTGTCCGTAATGACACCATCCATATCAAATACAACTGCCCGAAACATCTTCTTTATTCCTCCACGCGGACAACGATTGCAGAATAATTATCCGTCTTTGTCATGTCTGCCCGCTTCAGCACGTATTTTCCCATTGCATCTAACCAAGCCTGTGCAGAGGACGCTTCCTTGTATGTGGCAAGCATCTCTTCCTCATAGACATACTCCCAGAAACCATCCGTCATCAACACAAACGCCTGTGTCTCTCCGCGCTCCACAACCGCACTTATATCATACGTTTTCGTCCCCCACTGTGCGCCCATCGCACGCAGCAGCTTGTTCCGATCCTCGTGCGTACGGATCTCGGATTCCCTGATCTCTCCGGTATCGCATAGAATCTGTACTAAGCTATGGTCACGCGTTCTCTGATATTTTGTTCCATTCTCGTAAATCCGATACAACCGGCTGTCCCCGATATGCGCCCACTGTATCAGGTCCGGTGTGATTACAAGCACAACTGCCGTTGTCTTCATGGAGTTGCACAGATCCCGCCGCACCTGTTCTTCCAGTAATTCTTTTTGTGCCTGTTCCAATGCATCCTTGAAAAATCCGGCATAGTAGCCCTGTTTTTCAAATCCCTTTGCTATGCTTTCTGCGACCAGCTCCGATGCTATTTCCCCGCAGGCATGCCCGCCAAGTCCATCACACAAGATCAGGCAGAGCTGTTCTTCGTATGTTGCTTTCCGTATGTAATCCTCGTTGTGATCTCTTCCCCCTTGCTTTGTCAGCATCGCAACGTCTACCATGCGCCAACCTCCTACCAATTTTCCCTGTTACCGTTTTCGCTTTTCTGATTATAATATGCCCAGCGGTAGTTTGCAAGCAAAACAGGAGCATGTTTCCATGCTCCTGCCTGTGTAACCTGGTTTTATCTCCGGTTAATTATTCTTTTTCTTCTTTGCTGCCAGAATAATTGCAATTCCACCGCCAAGCACTGCAAGAACGCCAACACCAATCAATACATACAGAAGTACATGACTCTTCTCTCCATATGTAAAGCTGATCGTCTGTTCTGCTTCATTTCCGGCATCATCATGTGCCTTCATTGTAAGCTTATAGTCGCCCTTTTCCGTAACTGTAATCGCTGCAGCATTGTCCTTGATCTCAACTGGAGAACCATTGAGCGTTACCTCATCCAGAGTATCCTCATCCAACTGAAGGGATACGTTGATGTCGTACTGCTCGTTCTTGATCTCTCCATCTTCTACACCCGTTACAATAAAGGTTGGTGCCTTTGTATCCAGATTGAAGTTTACTGTTTTCTCAGTTGCATTTCCAAGTTCATCTTCGGCTGTAATCTTCATCTCATATGCGCCGTCCTCGACTTCGGATGTTCCGTCATACTCGCTACCATTCAAGTACATATGTGCATCGCAGACAGTCAGGTCATAGATAATGTCGTTCAGATCGTAATCCCATGCAAAGGATGTCAGAGTTCCTTCATATGCGCTCATGACCTTTGGATCAATCACTGGTTTTGTCTTATCAATCGTGAAGGAAACCTCCTGTGTATCCTCATTACCTGCGGCATCCTTACAGTTTATCTGAATCTTATAAATACCATCCTCTGTAAATGTGTTTCGGATCAGCGTCGTTGCTGCTGTCGGATTATATCCGGTAATCTGCAGATCCTCTGTTTTTTCCTTATAAGATGTTGGATCAAGATATGTTCTTGTTGCCTGAATCGTTACAGACTTTGTCAGATAGAAGTCCTCCTCGATCTGTGCCTGGAACTCTACCTGCTTTGTTGTCTTGTCGTTATTTGACACGCCACTCAGCGTAATGATTGGCTTGCCTGTATCAATTCTTACCGTATAGCTGGTTGCCTCTGCGGTATGTCCAGCACGGTCTTTACCGGTAAATGTTACCTGATACTCACCTGTCTCACTAAGTGTCTCTGTCATCGTTGTCACACGTGCAGTTGGCTTGAAGTCGATGGTCTTGTAAGCGGCTTCTGCCACACTGTCGTTTGCTTTTCTTGTGATCGTGATCGTACCAGATGCATCCCACCAGAATGCCTCTGTCATACTAAATGTCAGGGTTGTTCCTGCGTTCAGTGTCGAACCGGAAGCAGTTCCTGTAATCTGCAGTTCTGGTGCTGTCTTATCAACACGGAACTGTACATTTCTTTCTGCACTCCGGTTTCCTGCCTTGTCCACAGAATATACCTTTACCTGATAATCAGCCTCATCTGTATAGCCAAATACCCGGTTGTCTGTCTTCAATACATCCGCGGTTACCGGAAGCTGATCCGGTACTGTCTTAATCAACTGGTAATTGAAATCATGTACGTCTTCGTTTGCATCGCTTACAGAGAAAGCAACCGTTGCATCGGAAGTCAGATCAACAACCCCCATATTCTCAGAGTAAACCATACCTCCATTGATTACTGCAGCAATATTCGGTGCCTCTGTATCCTTGATAAATACAACCTGCTTTTCAACTGCATTGTTGCCTGCATTATCCTGTGCATTGATCTTGATTACATGTGCACCAATACCGGTTGAAACATAGCTTGCCCGGTACTTGTTAGATGTACCGATTCGCTGCCATGTTACATTTACCACGTTGTTATTATCTGTTACTCTTACTCCGGAAGCTGAGATATTCTCATCCTCATAAGTAAGCTCTACCGTTACATTAGAACGATAGAAGTAATCGCAAACGGTTCCATCGAAGTTCTTTCCTGGCTGCTTGCCAGCAGTTGTACCCCCGGAAATCTTTGCTGTGACAACCGGGATTGTGTTATCCACGCGGAACTTCATCGTCTTGGAATCAATGTTTCCTGCCTTGTCTGACACATTGACTGTCACGGTGTAGTCACCATCTGCGGCTTTCTTGCCGATCAGGTTATTCAATGTGAAGCTGTTTTCCTGGCTGACATTTACCAGTTCCTTTGCTCCACTCAGATTTGTTGTCACATCGATGTCTGGTTCCTTCACTGTGATCGTCGCCTGATTGATTGTCAGGTTATCCGATACCGTTGTCTTGATCAGTACCTCGCCATCCAATGGCTGTGTAATGTTTGTCTTTCCATTGACTGTCAATTCCGCCTTAGGATTTGTCTTATCGACCTTGATCTTATACAGATTGTTTGGAAGCAGGTTCTCACTTGCATCCTGTGCATTAAACACAAGAGATGTACCTGTAATTCCTGCTGACTCTGGAATCGCAATCTTTCCATTCACAGAAGTCTGTGTTCCATTCAATGCGATTTCCTTGTCTGTTACATTTGCCTTGCTTCCTGCCAGAGAATAACCGGCATTTGCAAGTGGCGATTCCACGCCATTATCACCAGAAGTAATCGTATAATTGATTGTATATTCCTTATACCATGTGCTATCGTTTGCCTCATTGATCGATACGGTTGGATTCGTACGGTCATATAAAATTGTACCAAGCGTTTTAGATGCATCCTGTGGGTAACGAATCTTCTGTGCATTTCCATCTGTCACATTCAGATACATACTATCCAGCTGTGCATTTATATCCGTCTTAGCAGGCAAATCAAATTTTACCGTTGTGCTGTAACGATGACTGTCTGGATTTTTGTCATTATCAGTGTCAGCAACATCCTTTACCTGGTCATTCGTACCACCTGCAATCAGTTCAAATTTCTTCACAACGTAAGCAGAGCTTGCAGTCACTTCCAGCTGATATTTTTTATTTGTATTCTTTCCTGCCAAAACATCGCTTGTTACATCGTTTCCAACTGCATCCGTAATCACGCATTTATCTACGCGCAGGGTATCATCAATCTTTGTTACACCACGAAGTGTCAAAGTCGTTGATGGATTGCCCGCGTTATCTATTGCTGAAACTGCGACCGAATATGGAAGAGTCGCATTTAGCTCACCCGATGGAATATTGAATACATACTTATTGCCCGATTCAAGTGTGAAGTCTCCTTTGTCTGAGCTTACTTTTGCAACGCCGCTCAAATCATCTGTTACTTCTACCATATATCTATACTCTGTATCCAGTTCCGTAACAATCGCCGTTTCTAAACTGCCATCCGCTACATCTTCCCATGTACTGCTTCCATTCTTTTTCTTCTGGATAACCGGATTTTTTACTTCTGGAGCAGTTGCATCGTACATGATATCTTTTATAGCTTTATTATCTGAAAGTATTGTATTTGTGTCTTTTTCATATACAACAATCTTCAATCCAGAAAAGTTTGTAGATGCAATATTTGCATCTGTTGGGATCTGAATCTTCGCTGTAACAGAATATACACGTTTCACACTCTCTGCATTTGTAACTGGAGCTACATCTGCAAAAGAAACATCATCTCCACTTTTTACCTCTACCTTGCCTACATTTTTGGTAGATTCCAGTGTAATTTCAATCGTCTTTGGCTCACGGATGATTGCATCACTTATAAGAAGATCTCCATCCTCACCTAAGAATTTAACACTCTTAATCTCTGTAGAGTCCGTAACCTGATGAAGTTTTACCGGATATGTGAATGTTTCTGACTTATTTCCCTTATTATCTTCGGCTGTCACTGTAATTGTGTTATCGCCTTCTGCTAAATCTGTTTTCTGAATTGTGATCTCATAATTACCCGTTATCGCATTCTTGCTGGCTAAAAATGGTTTTGAAGTATCGCCATTCAAATATGCAGTAACATTTTTTACTCCAGATGCATCCTGATTTTCTGCTGCTACATCCTCTACCTTTACGGTGAACCGATAATAATTTTTGTTTCCATAATATACGCCGTTGTCATCTGTATGTCCTGTATCAAATGCAACGTATACATTCCCATCTTCTGACTGCTCTTCTGTAACCTTCGAAATCGTTGGTGCCTGTGCATCATTACTTATATGAGTCGTGCCAGCGTCTATGTATTCGAGAACCTGTGATGATGCATTATCAATCAATGCCGCATATGCGTAAACTTGTTTTCCGTTATTCTCTGCATCTGCAGAAATTTTAGAATCCCATGAATTCCAAGTATAACTTGCTACATTTACTAATTCCTCTGACGTTGCAGGATTGTCTGTTTTTACATAATATTTTAAGCTTGTGTTAGGTGGTATATCAAAGGGATCCACCCATACTCCTATATATGCTTCATTTACATATCGATCCGCCGTCAGCGCATCTGTGTGCGCGTTATCACCATACAGTCCCGCAATACCTGTAAATACCGTATCCAAACATACAACATTCACTACATATTGCAATTTCCAAGAATCCGTATCTTTCGCTCTTGCATAGATTCCAATCTTACGACTCTCTTTAACGGCATCATCCTGTAAGTCTGTCTCTCCATTATTTGTCAATGGGCGCAATGAAGATGTAATTTCTGAAGGGATTTCAGCATCTACACCAAAAGCAGTAGTAACTCCCAACAAAGCCAAATCTGTATCATTGCTTTTAAGTTCTGGCAATTTTAATTTCGTTACACTCTGTACATCTTTTAACAGATATACTGTTTTTTTCAAGATTCCTGGCACAATAGCGCCTGTATCATCTTTGTTGATTCGTATCTCCTCAGATACATCCACGGTTACACCTACGGACGAATCTGTGACAACCTTTACACCTCCAGTTGCACTCCCCCCTTCTGCTTTCGCGCCATTCTTATCACCGACATGGTTTGCAAATGGTACAATCAGCAGAGCAAAGACAACCCATAATGCTATGAGCTTCTTTACCGGGTGTTTTGAATTGTTTGATTTTGTTTCTTTTCTTTTCATCCTTTTTCTCACCTACCCGACTCTATACTTTCATCTGAATGAACAACTACTATATTGTAAATTACTTTTACCTTCTTCGCTAATGTTCCGGTTGTCAGCACGCTTGTACCTTCCTCGTCATCATCTGCACGTAATACATCGGTTGCATCACTGTCGTCATCGTCGGCACGCAATACATCGGTTGCATCACTGTCATCATCGTCCATCCGCAGAACGTCGGTTGCATCCTCATCGTCTGCATCGTCTCCCCGAAGTACATCGGTTGCTCCGTCATCTCCTTCGTCATTCCGAAGTACATCCGTTGCCCCGTCATCGCCTTCGTCATTTCGAAGTACATCCGTTGCTCCGTCATCTCCTTCGTCGTTTCGAAGTACATCCGTTGCTCCGTCATCTCCTGCCGATGTATCCCGAAGCACATCTGTTGCCTCATCATCCGCACCTGAACCGAGTACTTCTGTCTCGCCATCATCCGGTGTATCATAATCATTGATGCCCGGACGAAGGATGTCGGTCTCTTCAAACTTCTTTTCTTTCTCCTTTGATTTCTCCAACAGTTCGGTGGAATCGTTACCATTAGCCTTACGATCCTCCCGCGTAGAAACCGCTTCTTTCGCAGTGATCTTTCCACTTCCCATGTTGTAGTATTTTTCCTGTTCTTTCTTCGCTACGCTGCCCGGACTCGCTGTACCATCCTGCATTTCTTTCATTGCCTTTTTCGCAGCACTTCCGGTCAATTCTCCAATTACCTTCGGTATCTTCAATACAATGAATAACACGATCGCCGCAATCAGAAGGAGAATCGCCAGTACCAAGCCGCCATAGAAACATATCTCATATACGTTTTGCATGCTGATCACTCTCCCATCTCTGCTGACTGCGAATCATCGGAATTTGCATCCGGTGCCTGCGTCGCTTCTTCTTCGCTAATATCATAGCTTCCGTCCTTCAACATCTGCAACGTATCTTTTCGTTTGTACCATGTTTTGTTGCTGTCGATGCCAAGCACGTTACCACCATCATCAAATACCTGAATCAGCTTCTTTGTCAGATCTGGAATCTTCGTCGTCCAAAGCTTCGGATCCTGCTCCTGTGCCTCACACAGACGATACAGATAATCCAGATGCTCTGCATATACGTTGTCGCTCCACTCGTTCTTTGTACCGAATACCTTTTCTGCGGCTTCGTATATCTTGAGTGCATCATCTGTCTTGCCCTGTGCGTCATAACAACGTGCTTCCGTCATCATCTTATTGTAATAAGACTGGTTATACGCGTTGACAGAGGAACCACCCAGCGAAATGCCCGGATCGCTGTCTACCTTCATCTTCAGGATTCCAATATAGTCTTCACAATAACTGATTGCCATCGAATAATATCCATTGGCAACTGTTTCATTATCTGCATTTTCCTTGGCAAGCTGCTCATAGATCATGATCAGGTTATCGTCGTAACGATAATTCATATCCATAACTGCTTCTTCGTCCAGATCATTGCCTGTGTACTCGTCCAGATCTGCAACCGCCTGTTCCATCACCGTACTTGCCTGTTCTGCGATGCTTGTCTCCGCATCCTTGCTGACGTTTGTACTGTAAATCTCGCCGATAATACGATAGTTTACGAACTTCGTTGCTTCCTGGTTCGTAAAGTTGTTCTCGTTGTAGGTTGCGAAATCATTTACCGCCTGCATCAGCTCTGATGCATCCGACGTACTGTCAGATCGCAGCTCGGAAATGGATTTGTAAAAGCCTGCAAGCTTTCCATATTCCTCGTCCTTCTCGTCAATCATGCCGAAATATTTGGCTGCCTGACTGTAAGAACGCTCTTCCTCAAAATAAGTAAGTGCCAGCTTGTAAAGCACTGCGCTGTTTTTCTCAACACCACCATGTTTACTGCTGATTCGATTGGAAACCAACGTCAACGCATCATCCAGATTCAGCGTAGATTCCGTTCCGGCTTCCTCCGCCTTGTTCGTAGCATCAATGTATGCCTGTATGTACTGTTCGTAAGCTTTTTCCTCCGAGCCGTCCAGTTCGATTGCTTTCTTGAATTCTGCCGTTCCGGCTTCGTAATTCTCTTCCCGGCAGTAGTTCATACCATTTTCGATATACTGGTTGTAGTTGTTCAGCTTGATCCGCTGCATCCCGGAATATCCGATTCCGGCTGTGATACCGGATACAACTGCCAATGCCACGGTTGCTGCAAAAAGCCCGAGCTTCTTCTTGTTCTTCTTCCGGTAGCTGTCGTCAAGCTCATCGTAATGCTCCAATGCATACATCAGCTCCGTACAGTTCTGATAACGGTCGTTCGGATCTGCCTGTGTACATTTTAAGATGATCTTCTCCAATCCAGAGGACAACATCGGATTCCACTCGCGGATCGGCTTGATCTCATACGGTGGCTCACATGGGTTCTTTCCTGTTACGATATGGTACAGGGTTGCGCCCAGATTATAGATATCTGTTCTTGCATCTGTATTGTAGATACCACGTCCCTTGGAATCACCGAACTGTTCCGGTGCTGCATAGCCTCTCGTACCAAGTGCGGTTGTATCTGCATTGTTCTCTATCTCGTACTCTTTTGCTGTACCGAAGTCGATCAGCTTTACACCGCCCTCCGGCTTGATCATGACATTCGAAGGTTTCATATCCCGGTAGATAACCGGTGGATTCATGTTGTGCAGGTAATTCAATGCACTTGCAAGTTGCAAGCCCCACTCTACAACTAACTCCTGTGGCTGCGCGCCTTCCTTCTTCAATCGATCCTGAATCGTATCACCCTCGATATAATCCATAACAACGTAGATTGTTCCATCCTGATTGATGATATCTACGATTCGCGGCAACACCGGATGATCTACGTTCTTCAGAATATTCGCTTCTCGCTCCAATCCCTTAAGCAACGTCTTTGCGGATTTCTTTCCATCATTCTTGATCTCCTTGACCGCCCACTGCTTGTTCAAACGCTTATCACGGGCAAGGTACACGATGGACATACCACCTCGACCAACTTCTGCCAAAATTTCATATTTTCCGTCTAGTACGGTTCCTTCCTTCGTCATGGCAAACCCTCTCTAAATCAAATCGTGCGAACCATTGCTACTGTGATATTATCACGTTCCCCACGGTTCTTTACTAACTCTGTCAGATATATTGCTCCATATTTCATCTTTTCCTCGTCCGTCGCCTCACCCGGTCCGATCTTCTCGATGATTTCCTCCGGTGTGATCACATGACGGAATCCGTCTGAGCAGAGCATATAAACTGCATTTCTTGTTGCAGTTCCCTTTGTAAATTCCGGCTCAACAACCGGCGATGCGCCGACACACTGCAACAGTACGCTTCGTCTCGGATCGATTTTTGCCTGTTCCGGTGTCATACGTCCCGCTGCCAGTTCTCTTGCGATAAATGTCTGGTCGTTTGTCAGTTGCTTCGCTGTCTTTGTAAGCTCATACACGCGGCTGTCGCCCACATGCACAATATAATACTGATCCTTGTACAACAGGATTGCAGATACCGTCGTACCAAGCTGCAAATGATTTTCCTCTCCATATGCGCCCAGCCGGCGATTCTGAATCTGGATAATATCATCCCACTGTGATACAAGATTCTGCTCTGTGAATGTTCCATTTTGGATTTCATCCACCAGCGTGTCATCAAACCATGTACAAAATGCTTCGATTACCTCTTTGCTGGCAACCTCGCCTTTTGCGAGTCCTCCCATGCCATCACACACGATTGCAAATGCAACATTTCCCTCTTTTGTGTTCACAACCTTGATTGCAAGAGAGTCCTGATTCGTTTCTTTTCTTGTACCTACATCGGTGTGATATGTTGCAATGTACTCCATATTACTCTCCTTTTCTCAGAAGGAATGTGAATTCCTCATCTCCCAATCGAACTTCTGTCTTATGCTTCAGAAGCACTTCCTTACCCGGCTGCAACTCTACCCCGTTTACATAGGTATGGTTTGTAGAATTGTTATCCTTAATATAGTTCACGCCATCGCGCTGGATTACAATACAATGCTCCCGGCTGATTGCGCTGTTGTTCTCTATTGCATAATCGGCTTTCGTCTTTGACTTACCGATGATAAATTCTGGTTTTGTAATATTGATGATCTCACCAGTTGATTTACGCACAAAGTGTGGAATCGGGCGTGCACCGCCAAGCTGTCCCATCAGGTTGCCGTTCTGCATCTGTGGCGCCTGTGGTCTTGGCATCTGTCCCATCATAGGCTGCCCCATCATTGGTTGTCCCATCGGAGGGCGCTGTCCACCCATCGGTGGTACTGGCTGCCCCATCATCGGCTGTCCGCCCATCGCTGGACGCTGTCCCATTGGTGGCATCTGTGGCTTTGGTATTTCCGGTTTCGGCATCTCTGGCTTTGGTGCCTCCGGTGCTGGTGCCTGTGGCTTTGGCATTTCCGGTTTCGGCATCTCTGGCTTTGGTGCCTCCGGTGCTGGTGCCTGTGGTTTTGGCATTTCTGGCTTCGGCATCTGCCCCATCGGTGGTATTGGCTGTCCGCCCATCGGTGGTACCGACTGTCCCATCATTGGCTGTCCGTTCATCGGTGGTACCGGCTGTCCCATCGCTGGCATACCCTGTGGACGCATGTTGTTCATCACACCGACACGATTTACTTTTACATTCTGGTTCTGTACTTCCGGAGCTGCGGTTGTATCCGCTTCCTTCTTAAGTCCCTCGTCTCTTGTATAGAAGAGACCAAGTTTCTCCATCTCCGCATCTACAAGCCCCTTTAATTTCATATTGGAATAATGATCCGTATTGATCAAGGTCAGGATTCTTGCTACATAATCATCCTTGTCTGCTTCATCAAAGCGCATATGTGACACAATATTTCGGAAGAAATCCGGGATATCAGACTGTCCCAACGGATCCTGCTTTACAGGAACCATAATGCACTTTACTGCCTTGCTCTCAGGATCTACATAGATATAATTCAGATCGCGTACCAGATAACAGATCTGCACACCTGCTGCACCAATCTCAAATGCACACAATAGTCCCTTCAGGATTGCAAGTACATCTGCCTTCTTCAATGTCTGACGCAGCATCACTTCCAGAGAAGTGTCATGATGCACATAAGAGACAATACTTCTCTTTCCATCCTCGTCCTTGTACTGGAACGGAATAATATTTCCGAGCTGTGCAACCTTGTCTGACACTCTGTCGTCATAGACATCTGCTACTCCAAGCTGATACTCCACCAATGACATTCCGTTTTGTTTTGTTACATTTAACTCTAACCCCTTCATTTGCTACCTCCTCATGATATGATCATCCTAATTAGCGAATCTTAAATGTAAATTCTTCATCTGCAAGTCTTACGAGAGAATCATGTGTCAGAATTTCTTCTTCCCCATCCTCTACGCGCTTTCCATTCACATATGTATGATTCGTAGACTTGTTATCTTTGATATAACATACCCCATCCTTCTGGATAATAAATGCATGCTGACGGCTGATAGCTCCGTTTCCGCCAACAGTATAATCCACGCCTCTGGTTGCCTTTCCAATCTTGAACACTGCTTTGTTCAGCATGATACGTTCTTCTGTACTTACACGGATCAGATATGGCAATGCTTTCGGCGAATTGGTTGCTGCAGTCGCTGCACTCACAGCACCAACGGCATCTTTTACAAGCTCTGTTACAGATTTATTCAAAATAGATGTACTCTTTGGCTTCTTGTCCTTTTCATCGTCCTTTTTCTTCTCAATGTTCATGTCATCGTAGATATCCTCGATCACAGGCACCTTGATGTTTTCTGTCTGTCCGCTTGTCGGTTCTTCGTTTTGTACGGTTGTTTCCGGTTCAGCAGACTCTGCTGTCTCAGCTGCTGCTTCTGCCTCAGCTGCCTCCATCTCAGCCTCTGTCTGCTGGATGATTGCCGCACGGTTTACCTTTACCACATTCCGCTTAACCACAGGTGGCTTGTCTAAGAAATGATCCAGATCTTCCAATGTCTGGATATTCTTGGTTGGCTGTGCTGTCGGCTTTGCAGATGGAACTTCTCCAACCAGCTCCTTGATCCGATCCTTGATCAGGTTGATATCGGATTCCTTCTTGTTTGTCTTTAACTGCAGCTTCTCGCCACCATTTGTTGCCCCCTCTGGCTTCACCTGTGACAGGATCTGCTCTGCAGCTGGGGGAACCTCTGGTTTTTCCGCTACTGGTTCCGGCTCTGGTGCTTCCTGCTTTTCCATCACTGGCTCTGGTGCCGGTGCTTCCTCGACAGGTGCTGGTGTCTCCTCGACAGCCTCTGTCGGTTCTGCCACCTTCTCCTCTACCGGTGTTTCTTCTTCCTTTACCTGCATACCAGCTGGAAGGATACTTTCCAGTTCTTCCTCTTCCTTTACAGGTTCCTCTGCTTCTTCCTCTTCATCTTCTTCATCGTCGCCGATCTCCGGAAGTGGTGTGTCATCCTCTTCCTGCAGGCCGTTCATGATGTCACCGATATTTTCTGCCGGTGCTTCTTCCTCTGCACTTACAACTTCTACACCGTCTGCATCAATGGCGCCAGCCTCCTCGAAGCTGATTCCTTCCTCTTCCATCAACGCCTCTGCAAGTCCGATCAAGCCACGCAGATTAAAGTTATCTCCATTGATATACGTGAGGAGCTTACCAACATAATTCAGATCCTCTTCCACATCGTATTTCATGTTCGCAAGCAGCTGGCGTACAAAGCTCTTGAATTCTACGGAAAGTGCACCCTTGCTCTCAATCGGCAGGCACAGGAACTGTACCGTCTTCTTCTCTGCATCCACATAGATAAATCCACGGTTCAGCAGTACATACGAAAGCGGAATCGCCTGCTCCTTCAAGGAAATCATCTCCTGTGCGACATTCCGCAGGATGAGCAGTACGCTCTCGCAATCATGCTCCTGTGCAATGTACTCCTCCAGAGATGTCTTGCCCGTGATCTGGTAGGTCAGATAATCGTAATCGTCATCTTCTTCATAGATAATCTCTATCAGTTCTTCCGGCGCATTATCTTGACAGTAATCCAAAACATCCTCATCTAACTCACAATCCTCGCCCATTGTGTATGACAGATATTTTTCTTCGCCGATGTTTCGCGCCCTAAAATTAAAAGTTCTCATAACGTCCCTCCTAATACATTATTTATTCCTATTGTGATTCTTCGGTTGTCGATTCCTCGGTGGAAGCTTCTCCATCCGGTGTCACGCCGTTTGGTCCACCAATAATCTGTGTATCTATGTGATCTTCATAGTTTTCTGTAAAGATATGTGTACCTGCATCTTCGTCGCCAACATGGTAATACAGGTAATTATGCTCTTCCGGATACAATACTGCCTGGATACATGCCAGTCCCGGATTACAGATCGGACCTACCGGAAGTCCGGCATTCTTATAGGTGTTGTATGGAGAATCCAGTTCCAGATCCTCGTACAGAACCTGACTCTTGTCATACATTCCATCGGTCAATGGATATAAGACAGTCGGACACATCTGCAAAGGCATTTCTGCTTTCAGACGGTTGTTGATAACACCTGCAATCGTCGCACGTTCTGAATCCACCTTTGCCTCACGTTCTACAATGGAAGCTCTCGTCACAAGTTCAAATGCACTGTATCCAAGCTCTGCCGCACGATCCTGCAGTTCCTGTGTATAGTAGTTGTCGAACGTTCTCAACATATAATCGACTAATGATTCCGCTGTCGTCGACTCATAAATATCGTAAGTTGCCGGGAACAGGAAACCCTGTACCTTATAATTAACATTGGCACCTGCCGGTATGTCTGCCAGATATGCAAAATCAGATTTCGTAACCGATTTGCATGCATTTAAAAATTCAGTTGCAGAACAGATTCCCTGATCTTCGCACCGCGCTGCTATCATCTCTACCGTAAAGCCCTCTGGCACAACCAGATAATCGACTGGCTGATCTTCCTCGAATGTCGGGCTCATGGCTGCCATCATCTGCAAGGTTGTCATACCAGTATTCAAGGTGTATGTACCACCATGCAGCTTGCCAC
>ENA-ORLM01000663-ORLM01000663.1-human-gut-metagenome-genome-assembly--contig:-NODE-663-length-29421-cov-3.320883_pt1 | contig 29421 bp, 30 predicted proteins | sample MGYA00243063_ERZ508815 | MGnify/ENA primary metagenome ERZ508815 (study PRJEB26277, sample SAMN04329768) | human gut metagenome | biome: human-associated habitat | host: Homo sapiens | place: USA...
GTAATCATCCGTCTCGAACAACGCCCCGTGTTTGTCGCAGGATATGCGAATGTCTCCCTGCAGATCCAGCTGCAACATTTTTTCAACAGCCGACTTCGGAACAATGAACTGAAACTCTGCATCCAATTCCACGCTGTCCCATGCGATCCGGTGTCCGTCCAGTCCTACAAGATTCAGCCTTCCACCGGTACATTCGAAGAACATACCTGTCATAATCGGGTTGGAACCTACTGCCGGTATTGCATAATTCACATGACTGATTGCCTTCAGCAGTGTGGCCGCCGGGATCGCAGCAACATTTTTCCCAGAGAAGCTCTGTCTGTCATATGTGAACTGCTCTGCCGGATGCGTCTTAAATTTGTTCTTGATCTTGCCTACCTGTAAGGAGACTGTGTCGTCTTTGCATTCCATTGTGAGTTCACCTGACGGCAGGCTCCCGATCAGATCAAATACTTTTGCCGGTATGATGAACGGAGTACCTTCTGCGCTTTCTAATTTCGCCTTTACGGTCACTTCCATGTTGGAGGCGATTAAATACCCGTCTTTCAGCAATACGCCCTGTAAAGCCTCTATGGTGGTTGTCTTGGGGACTATCCCCTTTATCTGTGCAATCTTCCTCGATAACTCGTTTTTATCAATCTTCATCCTTCAATTCCACTCCTTCCAAAATCAATATTGTGCACATACTCTCTTTCAGCCGGTACGGCTCCAGGTCTTCCTCTTTCATGTACTTCCGGCCATACAGTTCTTTCATACGTTTCCATACATCCCAGGGCACACGGTAAAATCTCTGCAAGCTCATGGACACCATTACATAGCAGTGAGCGCCAAACTTCTCGTACAGATCTAAGCTTTCCCACTGTGTATCAGTAACCACTTCCTGCCGCATCCGGTCTGAGTCCGTATGTTTTGCTTCAAACATAATCCCGGTACCGTCACACAGGATCCCTTTGTAATCGGGTTGTCCTTTCTTCTCGTAATACCCCTTTATCGTTCCGTCCCGATCCCTTCCAGTGATATGGAACGGCTCCGGGGTTTTCTCGATGTGCGCCCAGCCCCTGCTCTTATAGAACTCGCAGGCTGCGGAAATCCACCTCTCAAACGTTTCCCCGGCTTCTTTACTCCTTCGTCCGATCAGTTGCTTTCTGGGATCAGCCATTCTCTTCGCCTGCCAATCTCTTCTCCAGAATGCACTTTATATCCGCCAGCTTCGTAGCTCCGATGCCTTTGACATTCCCGATCTCTTCAATGATCTCCGGGATATTCACAGGTGCTCTCTTCGGAGTATGTGCTTTTCCACGGTTATAGCCCTCGCTTCTGGCTTTTTCCACACGGTCTTCCACATAATTCACAAGCTGTTCATCCGTCATCTTGCGCAGCTTTACCGCTTTTTCATGGATCCTGTCTTCATCCACAGTTCTCCGGCAGTTTCTCTTTTTAGCCATTTTCTGCTCCTTTCGTTCCTCCTTGCTGGCATGAGACATTGCAATGCCTGCAGTGTAATCTCTGTATCCTTCGTTATTCCGGCACCACATATCACATAATCGCTTTGAGCGACACAAGGGAAACTTCGTATGCTGTTTTCGCATTTCCCTCTTTCATAAAGACACGGCTCTGGATGCGTCCTTTGCACTGCAGATAGGTTCCCACCTTCAGCCCGGATGCGTAGATTGCATTTCTTCCCCAACAGATGCAGGGGATATAATCTGACTTTCCATATGCCCGGTTCACAGCAACCAGGATATCCGTTACTTCCCTTCCGCGCGGTGTGACACGGTACTCCGGCTCTTTGCAGAGATATCCGTCCAGCCAGATCTTATCAATCTCATGGTTTGTCTCTTCGATGAACTGGATGTCCATTACAAATACATTCAGCTGCAGCTTCCTTCTTTTTTCTTTCTGATCCCGGTGATTGTGGGAGCGGAACTGCCCGTTAATATCAACGACCGTGCCATGCTTGATCTGCTCAATGTCGCACAGGTGATCCGATATCAGGCACGGCACTGTGTCTTCTACTCCACTGGTCCTTTTGGTTCTCACAAGGAATCTGTAGTATGCTTCCCCATAATATTCATGATCTGCTATCAGTCCTCCTACTACGGTACCGATCATATGGACACGATTGCTTGTCTCCACGTTTTCCTTGATGTTCTCGTTATTTTCCATTATTCTTCCTCCTATACGCTAATTCAGGTATTTCAATGCCACGTTCTCCGCAGAACTTTTCGAAACAGTCTCTGCACAGATAGCAGATATTCTTTGCGCTTTCGCCCCGTCTGCTTCTTGCCAGGATGGTCACCATTTCGCTCTTTTTCTTATAAGCTTCACAATCACAGCACACATCGTACAGCTTATTTTCCAGCTTCTCACTGATGCCTTTGCGTTGCAGGCTCTCCGGAAATTCCCTCCGCATGTTTTTCTCTCCGACTATGTGGATCAGGCTGTCTTTCATGAATACAGGGATGCCGACATCGTCCGCAATGGTTACTATCGCCCGGATCCACTCAGCCTTGGGAACAACTTTATTTTTGTTCTTGCCAGTCTCCGCCCCTATGATTACCCAGTCTGTAAAATTGGCAATCGTGATTTCCAATGCTTCCGACACATCTTCCATGAGCGGTTCTATGCTGAGGAAAGCATGGGCTTCGTCCGACATATCCTGCATTACCGCTTCCGCTGTCTCCGCCTGCGCTGTGTTGGTTACCGTGACCCCGTACCACATATTGGGGGCTTCCGGCAGTCTTCTTTCCAGCAGCAGATTCACATATCTGTCCGGATTCTTCGTCAGAAACAGATAATTGTGCACCGGATACTGCTCACAGGTGTCGAAAACGGCTCTGATCCATTCGTCCGGTACCCACTCCCCGAATATATCCGCCATGGCACCGACGAAGATGTTGTTCCCCATTTTCAGCTTGCTGATGGTATCCAGCCGGTATCTGTGGAACGTAGGCTCGAATCCGAACGGATATACCAGGTTGCTGCCCGTCTCATTCACCATGGGTTCGTCCAGAATATACAGGTCGTGCCCTTCGTGCTGGATCTTACGGTAATTGTCCTGTGCCATTTTGTTGCGACGGACGTTCCCGGAGAACCTTTCTGTCATTTTCCTTGCATAGCAGTAAGGGCATCCATGCAGGCATCCGGTAATCGGATTCCATGTGTGATCACACCATTCTATCTTTGATTTGTTCATCTTTTTCCTCCCAATATTCCACGTAATACTCCTGCGGAGCGTTCTTCCCTTCTTTGCCGGCTACCGCCTGTCTCCCGATCCGGACAGCGTAACCACATTTAATAAGCATCGTTGCAAGCTGCAGCCTGTCCTCTTCGTTCCATTGCACGGATCCTTTTCTGATGCTGCATATTTTCTGTTTTGCCATCAACCGCACCTCCTTTTGGGCTTCTTATCATCCTTCTTAACGGCTTCCTGCATTTTCTTCTCAAAAACCTGTGTAAACGCCCTTACTTCCGGCGGCATACCACAATTTTTCATACCTCTGCACTGGATGATTTTGTTGTGGTTCCACTCCATCGTAAAATAGGATTTGTCCGGCTCGTCTGCCTTGCGGACGAAGAAGATATTTGTTTCTCCTTTCGCCACTCTCTCAACGTAACCACCTACGCAATGATGCAGTGCCTCTCCTTCCGCACGGATTTCGTCTCCATTCTTCGGTACCACCAGGATCAGTCCCTTACCCTTGATGGAAAATGCATCCATGCCCTCGCTCTTTTCGAAGATCTCCGCCATGGCTTTCTTGGTCTGCTCCAGCTCCTTTCTGGCGGCTTCCTCTCTCCTGCGCTTCTCCGCCGCTGCTTTTTTATCCTGCAATGCCTTGTACTCTTCTGCAGTTCTGTCATGCACCTTTCTGAAATTGTTCGGCATATAGATAAACATATTGCTGAGGTCATATTTTAGTTCCTTGCACCATCCGATGTACTCGAGCCAGTCATTCGCCATATTCTGCTTGCGCTCTATCCTCGGATCCTTCCTCTCTGTATACCTGTTATAGGAATAGTTCCATCTGCAATAATTCTTGTCTCCGATCGGATACCTCTCGCTCTCCTTTTCGATATACCGGCAGAGTTTGTGGAGTGATATCTTTCTGTTTTTTGCTTTCAGTAATTCTGTATTGCACTCAAAGGTCTCATAGAATTCCTTCAGTTGCTCCGGTTTCATCTGAATTCCGTACTTCTGCGCTACCTGCAACAGTCTCAGTTCGTAATGATTGCCGTCTATTGCCTGCAATACTTTGGTATTAATCTTTGTCAGCCCCAGGATTCCATAAATGGTATCTGCTTTATAGTCAATCTTTCCTACCATATTGCTGTATTGAAATCCTCTTACCGCATCCTTGGCCAGTTGGTTCAGGCCCATTTTGCAGAGCCATTCCAGCTTGGGGAACTTCAGATATACGTCCATGGCATCTTCATACCGGAATGCAGTGGTCGGAATGTTCTGTGCCAGAATTTCCAGCGCCGAATACTTCATGGGCGTGTGCTCCCATGCCTGCGGAAGGTTCCCGGGATATAGAATACACTCCATGCAATAGATTTTTCCTTCGTCCGGGATCCATCGGCTGTTCCCTCTTTGGTGATATACGCCCCATTCGTAGCTGTCCTTCACAGGTTTCATCCCAATGAATGTCCAGAAGCAGCGGCTGTATTCATACAGGGTTTCTTCGAAACGGTTTTTGTTCAAAGCTCCGACTATGTATGAGTCATTTCTGATATGCCGTCTTGCATTGAAGTAGCGGAGCAGGAATCCTTTCTCCTGTCTGTCCACATATATGAACCACCTCTCGTCAATGATCTGACAGGACATCTTCCCTTTTGCTTTGTAGGTTACCCTGCTTCCGCAGAAGGGGCACTCTCCCTTTTCATTGTTCCGCAGCCGCATCTTTGCCCGGTCAACAATCCCGGTCTTTTTGCAGTATGTGCACTCAAATTCTGCCTTTCCTTTTTTCGTTTCCTTGTATATTCCGTACCGGCTGAAGCTCATTCCGTGTTCCCACACCCAGTCTCTGAACTCCTGCGGTGGATCCCCTATCGGCTCCATTTTCAGGTCAATCGGTGCCAGCACCTTTCTGTGCTTTTCTGCTAATCGTGCATCTTTGACTTCATCCTGGAATCTTCCGATGGCATCCCACCCGCTTTCATCCTGTATACTGCTGTAACTGCCGAAGAACTTTACCATAATCTCATTGACATTAGCCGACCAGATGAACACGAGTGGGATGTGCAGATATTTGTTTCCATCCCATTTATGATGCCATATGTGGAAGTTCTGCATATTGTCGAATGCGGCCGTGATCCACTTAACCTTTGACACCGAGAGGTCCTGGGTGATATAATCATCACTCGACAGGAATGTCCTGAATGCTGCTTCTGTTTTCCCTTTTTTGAGCTTCGAGACCTCAAAGAAATTCAGAAGCAGTATTTTGTTATCATCCACAAGTTCAGCCGTGACCATGTGCTTTATCCCCGGCATTCTGTCAGCCATTTCCACCATTTCCGGGGTGGCTTCCACCCTCGGCATGGCAGACAACTTTCTTTTATCCATCGTGTACGCCTCCTTACATACCCATCATGGAGAACAGATCCATCTGTCCTTCCATATCGTTGCCGGACTTTTTGTGCTTCGGTTCTGTCTTCGGCTTTTCGACAGGTGTCTTATCCGCAGATTGCTTTTTCTCTGGCTTCTTGGCATCGGTTTTCTCACTTTTTACAGGCTTCTTAGTGTCAGCTTTTTCCGGTGCTTTCTTCTTTTCCGGTGTCTTTGCTTTCTCCTGCTTTTTCCTCTGTTCCTCGGCTTTTTTGGCTTCCTCTGCCTTATCGTCCCTGTGGTAATAGTCCTCAGCCCATTCAAAAACAATGTCGCTGCGGACTGCGCATCTGCCTTGGGTTGCCTGCTTTTCTGCCCGTTTGTAAATGTACTCATTACACTTATCCCAGGTCTTATGAGGCTGGCAGATATCAACCGCAAGGGAATTCGATTGCTCCAGCCTCTCCAGAAGATACTTGATCACCGGATCCGCAAAGCCTTTATCCTTTGCCGACTGCAGTTCCTTTTCCAGTTTCTCCCTGGCTTTCTGCTTTACAGGCTTCGCATTCTCTTCCTCAGCCTTTTGGATCTCTTCTTCTGTCGGTGCCGGAATTCCTGCTACGATTTCTGCCAGAGATGTAGTTCCCATAGGCATCGGAACCTTTTTGCCCACGGTGTCATCCGTCATCCCACTATTCACAGCAGCATCAAAAGCCTGACGCTCGATTCCTGCAATGACTTTTCCGATCTGCGACTTGGGTCCCTCCCCGGGTTTTTCCTCCGGTGCTTCCATCGGTTCCTCCGTGGATTCTTCGACCGGCTCCTCTGCAGCATTCTCAGCAGAGAGAAGCTCATGCTCTTTTGCCAGTCTGTCATTCTCCACGTCGAACAGTGTCTGACCGGATTCGTCGTAGAACACTGTTACACCATCACGTTTCAGAACTTTGTAAATTTTTCCTGCAACCGGGATTGCACTGTGCTTTTCCTCGGTGTTGTATGCAGTCAGAAGGTACTGCCTGACCACATCCGCCCAGACATCGTATGAATTGTTGGCAGTGGTCGTGAAATGCACGATGATGTTCCTCAATACCTGCCTGCCGGGATCATCAAATCCCTGCTCTAATCTCTTGTTCTCTTCCATTCTGGTCCTCCTTGTCAAAATCAAAAAATATGAAAAATTGTTCCTTATCTGCTACCTTCGGTACCGGCTCTGTCTCCGCAGGCTTTCTGATTCCTCCGGTCATAGCGCCCATCGAATGGAACAGCTTTCTCCAAGCCCATACATCTGAATAAAACATGGGTGTGTACCACAATTCCTGCTCCTTCTGCTCTGTCGGAAACAGTGCCGGGCCGGTCAGCGGATTGCTGAGCGTGTCCGCAATGCACACATACCCTGCACATCCCAGAAGTGACAGCTGGATGTAGCACATCATGCCGGTGACCCGGTCAATATCCTGTCCCACGAAAAGCACATGGTTCTGGAAATTGTGTCTGCACCTCTTCATAGTATTTACCGTTGCGATCAGCGTTGCTCCTGCTCCGCAGGCTGGATCGCACACTGATATGTACCCGGATTCTTCAAGCTTTGCATCCACACTCTCACAGCAGATCTCCGACATCATCCGGCAGACTGAATATGGCGTAAAGAACTGGCCGTGCCAGTGGCTTCCAAGATTCAGCTGCATATACATGGCTCCGAGGAAATCCTGCTCCGGATTGTTTTCCAGTGCCATGACCACTATGGCGAGCATCTTTGCCGGGATATCCACGGATCCAAGACGCTTTATGCATTCCTCGTATTCCCTCTCCCGTGGTTCAAAGTGCTCTTGCCGACGGTCTGCCACATTGCTGATCGTACAAGCCATGGCGCACATCAGGTCCGCCCATACCTCCCATGCCATCCTTGTTCTGCACAGTTCTTTGAAATTATCCAGAAACTCCTTTTCCGTTCCCTGTATAATCTCGCTCATTTTCTCCTTTGCCACTTTCCAGTCCCTTTCTCAGTTCTTCAAGCTTCCACTTTCTTATTTCCTGCTCTTCCTCTGTGATCTGCATCTGCTCCGGTGCATGGTCGTACTCGATCTTCGGTGGTGTCCGTTCCTGTATCAGCTGACCAGCGGCTTTGCGGATCTGTTCCTTTTCCTGTGCCACGAACGACGGCAGTAAACGGTTGTTAGAGGCTTCCATTGCTTTCGCCTCATACGCTTCCCGGAAATTCGCCCGATCCGCTGTCATGTTTTCCGACTGGCATAACCTCGTCCAGCCCATGTTTTTCACGATAGCTGCTGTCATATCATCCATGATTGCGAACGCTTCCTGTGGGTGGTAGGATCCGTATGCACCTATGGCTTTTTGAACCGTTCCCCATGCCTCGTCAAAACTCGGTATTGCCGGCTTGTACCTGTCAAGGCTCAGTCTCCGTATCTCTGCGATTGATGGGGGAAATGTGTGTGTGGTGGTGTACTCCATGACCGCATTCTCAGCGACCTTGTAGTCCAGATCCCGCAGCATCTGGTACCAGAAGTTCATGGACGGTTCGTCCGCCATGACCTTGGATGCCGGGTATGCAGCCTTGATGGCGACAGCGATCACTGCGAATTCCTTCTTAGTCATCTTCCGCCCACCTCCTTGTCATATCTGTATATCCGTCCAATCCGGAAGCTCTCTGTGCAGGCTGTGGAGTACCGTACCTCGCTGTGCCGCCTTTGTTCTGCTCCGATGCAAGCCAGTTATTGATGAACCGTTGTATCCCTTTCCTGGTCTTTCTCTTCGCCGGATTCGATATGCACCAGCCCTTCATGTTCCTGAGAGACTGCATCACATCCACTGCGGGATACAGATTCGTCCATTCGGTGATATTACTCTGTGTGATCGGGTATTCCTGCCCCGTATTCAGAAGCAATGTAATCACCGGCGGTTCCTCCGGCTCTGCTGGTGCTTTCAGTTCTGCCGGCTCTTTGGCTGTCTGTCCGGGGCTGTCATCATCGGATTCCGCACCGGATCGTTTCTTACTGCCGGTGCATTTGCTTACATCTGCATACAGTTGTTCGCAAGTGTCATCATATGCAGGATATTTACTTCTTTGTGCTCTGGTGGTCTGATATTTATCCCATGCCAGCAGCTGCAGTACCGCTTTTCCCTGCGACTCATACATCATGATCATGTCGTGTGCCGCCAGCTTACTGAGCGCTTTCTTAATATCCGCTATGGCCACATCCTTCAACGGGAACAATGAACCTTTGATGATAGCCGGTCTCCCATCAAACCGACCATAATCATCGCAATTCACAATCAGGCGGTAAAAGAGAACTTCTTCGAACCATGACAGAGCATCAATGGATTCCGACCTGCAAATCGACTCCCTTAATAATCTGTTTGGCATTTACTAACCACATCCTTTCATTCTGCCGGGGCGGATTCTGTACCGCCCCATGCTTTTATTCATAAATGACCTTTGAGCCATTTTCTGTCTTGATGACATCCACGCTCTGGGGGAATCTTGCCTTCATGGTCGGATCGTGGGTGATCGCCATGATCTTCAGATTCGGGTACCGGTGCTGGATGGTCTCTAAAGCATCACAGTATGCCTGAATGCCTTCCCCATCGAGGAACGGCGGCTCGTCGATAAAGAGCATTCCGAGCTGAATCCCTGCAGAGGAAGATTTGATCTCGGCCAGTGCCAGGATTACAGAGAGGGAAGCCCTTACCTTTTCTCCTCCGGATTTGGAGAGATACGGCAGTACCGACTTTCCGTACTCGTCAATATAGATATCCAGTGCCGTGACCTCTTTGTTATTCTTCTGCATACGCTCCAGCTGGAACTCTATGCCGGCTTTTCCTCCGGTCATCTGCCCTAAGATGCTGCTGGAGATCTCTGTCAGCTTCGGTACCAGCGTCCGGATGATCTGATGCGGTATGCCTGCTTTGGAGAATGCTGCTTTTAACAGCTCGCACTCTGCGAAGTCAGCGGAAATCTGCCGGACAGATCTGTTGATATCAGAGATTTCCTCTTGCAGGCGTTCGATTTCCTCTATCTTCTGATTCAATGATCCGATGGTCTGATGGATCTCCGATATCTGCTTGTCTGTCACCTCCATGCATTTTGTGGTCGTAACAATCTGGCTTTCCAGTGTTGCTATATCCATGGTTGCACCGGTCGTTTCCTCCAGTTCCTTTTCTGCCGCATTCAGTTCCTCGCCAAGATCATCCAGGCGGACTACTTCATTGGCTCTCTGGATCTCTGCATTCTTCCTGCGTTCCCTCAGTACCGGATATTGGGCTGCGATATTCTCATATGGTTCCAGTTCCCGGATCTGGTTCTCTACGTCCTTGTGTTTCTCAGCAGCTTCCCTGCAAGTGGAGAGCACTTCTTCTACTCCCTGTGCCTTGGATTTGACCTGTAGCAGCCTCTTTTCCGCTTCGAGTATATTTGACCTGATGTTGGTAAGTTCCGCCTTAATGAGGGCAATATCCTTCTCCCTCTGCTCGATCTCCTTCAGCCCGCTCACAAAAGGCAGGAGGTCGTTACGTTCCCTCATGAGTTTCCCCATGGCTTCCGCATCAAACCCTATCGCATCCATTTCCGCCTGCTTGTCCGCTATTTCTTGTCTGCTCTTTGCAAGCTCACAATCTCTGCGGGCGGCAATGTCTGTATATAATGCCTCATGCATTGCCAGCTGTTCCTTTGCTTCAATGGCATCCTGCAAAAATTTACAGTGTGCATTCTCGATATCCACACATCCGGATTCATTCAGAATTGCAACTTTTTTTTCAAGAACCTGCTTCTGTTCATCCGCTTTCTGCTTCTCCCTGTCAAATCCTGACCTTGTTTCGCTTTCATGGAAAACTGCCGCAGAGTATTCCTGCATAGCCTCTAGCTCCGCACTCTTCCGGTCGTATTCCGCTGCTTTTTGCCGGACTTCTCCGTCATTGACTGATTCAAGGATCATGCTATGCATAGCGTTCTGCTTTTCCTGCTCCGCCTTTTTCAGAGCATCAACCGTCTCCTGCTCCTCCTGCATCTGACGATTCAGTCCACCCAGTTCTTCCACCTTGCTCTGATAGAGGGTGGCAGCTTCCAGAAGATCTTTATCTGCCTCCTGCAGTGTCTTACGTCTGTGCACCTTTTCCATGACCTCTGCTTCCTTCGCAAGTTCCGCATCACAGCCGGTGATCGTGTCCGTATATGCACTGATAATCTGACCTACAGCAGCCCTTTTCTGTTTCAAGGTGTCAACGGATGCCTGTACCCTTTTCCGTCTCTCTGCGGCTTCCTTCTGGGTGCGCAGGGTAACGGTTCTCTCTTCCCTGTCCTTGCGCAGACCTTCCAGTGACTGATTCATAAGTTCCAGCTTCGTATTCTCATGATCAAGCTCCTCCTGCGGTTTGCCATATCCTGCAATCGTACTCTCGTGGATGGAAATGGTATTCTTCTGCCGTGCGATCTGCCTGCGCATCTCTGCCAGTTCCGCTCCGGCCATATCCTCCATGGAGTTGTATATCTCCAGTCCGATCAGATTGGAGAGAACGTCAATGCGGATATCCTTTCCGGCTTCAAGAAACAGTCCGTACTGGTCCTGCATGATCAGCACACAGGCTTTGAAGGTGAGGCTGTCCATTCCCAGTACCTTGATGATCTCGTCCTGCGTGTCCTTGTATTTCTCCTTGGATCTGTCAATCCACTCTCCTTCGATCAGTTCCGACAGATTCAAAGTTCCCTTTCCGGATTTCGCCCTGGTTCTCACCACACGGTAGGTCTTCTCACCCAGTCCGAAGGTGAAGCTGATGGATCCCGAACGTGCTTTTTCATCGTTGCGGATCCAGCCGGTATTTGAACCTTCTCTGGGTTCCTCATACAGACAGTCCAGAATCGCATCCATGAACAGGCTGCTCTTGCCCGCTCCGTTCTGTCCGTTGATCGTGCAGAAACTGATATCATCGAAGGAGAAGCTTTCCTCAACATAGTTCCGGTAATTCTTCACTTCGATCTGTTTCGGCACGAAGCTTCCGCTGCTGTCCGCTGTGGAGCTGCTCGCCAGTGCCCTTGCAATGATCGGTCTTGCCCGTTCCACGATCCGGTTGATCTGCCCCGGTTCGATGTCCTTCTCGGTGAGGTACTGGATCAGGTTTGTCTCAGGATCATCGAACTTCGACAGCTCCGTCCGGTTGACATCCTCCAGCTTGTCCATGACGATATCCGCTTTCCAGAACGCTCCAGCCTCGTATAGGGCTTTCTCGATCTGTGCGGTATTGATTGCCTTTTTCTGATCGGACGTGCAGCTGTAAATGATCCGGACAATCTTGTCCGCCACACCCTGATCGGTAAATGTCATCGGGAGCATATCCGGGTTGCTGATAGCCTGCGCCACATCCTCTTTGTTCCAGCGGATCGTTAGGAACTCTCTGGACGGTGTCTTGCGAAATTGGGTGCCTTCATAGAAGAGTTTCATTTTCTCATAGTCCGGCCGGAATTCATGGAGCATGAAGCCTCTGTCCTGCCCCTCGTCATTGAAGTTCATGGCATTGACTGCGCCGGAATAAAACACATTTTTCATCCCTTCCAGCTTCTGCGGTCTGTGGATATGTCCAAGTGCCACCAGATCGTAATCCGCCGCAAGCAGCATTTCCCGTGTAATGACCGGCTCAAACTGCATCAGGAACTGCGTCTGTCCGCTCTCCATGTTGCATCCGGGCACCGTGTAGTGCGACATCAGAACAGCGATCCTGCTCTCGTCCTGGCACATGGCTCTGAGTCCTGCCACGATATTACCGATCTCATTTGAGAAAACCTCATTCTCCTGCTCCTTGGAAAGCCCCGGAAACTTCGCACGGAACGTTCCACGGTCAAATCCGGGGAGCACTGCGATCTGTGCATAAGGGGTATTTACCACTTTAGGCTCCGTGACCACTTCCACGTTGGGTACCAGTTCAAAGTGTGCCTGCAGTTCTGCGAAAGCTTCTGCGGAATCATGGTTCGGTGTACCACGCATGACCACCACATTCTCCGATACCTCCGCCAGCTTCATGATGATTTCTCTCGCCTGCAATACCTCTCTGTGGCTCCTGCCCTGCCAGATCTCCGCCTGGTGGAAGATATCACCGGAGACCAGTGTCAGTTCCGGCTTTTTCTCCTGTGCCACCCTTACAAGCTCTCTCAGACAGTTCATTGTATCTTCTCCACGGAGGTTCACTCCGTCTTTCTCCGGTCCTTTGAAAGAACCAATGTGCCAGTCCGCTGTATGTAATATTTTCATGCTTTCTCTGCCTCCTCTTTGGTTTTCATACACATTGCCATCTTCTGTAACTTCAAGTGCAGGGTATTGAACGTCTTCTCTTCGATTCCGCAGAAGTCGATGCCATCCCCACCCCAGGTCTCTCCGACGAACAGGATGTTTCCTGCAATCGGACAGCCGTGTTCATCCGTCTTGTACAGATAACTCCCGATCCGATTCAATTTATTGGGCTTCAGCAGGCCTTCTTCATCCACCAGCATACTGACGCACTTTCCGGGGACCTCTGATACACGGTTGCTCATTTTCAGCACGGTGTAGAGCCGGTCCGGCATCACATGTTCATAGAGGCGGCAGTCATTGCCGATCAGTTCCCGGATCGCCTGGTTCTGCTCTGCCGTCGTTCCGGTGGGGAAGTCGTGTACCGTGATCTCGAGATCTGTAGATACTCTTATGATCTTCATTGTGCTCTTCCTCCTCTCTGGCAGCTTACGCAGAGCGGTCTGCCGAACCTACTCATCGAATAGTCATACACATTGTCCTTGATCTCCCTGCCGCAGATCTCACAGCAGTAATTGTTGCTCTGCTGTGGCGGCTGCATCTGCGGAGGATTGAAGTTTTCCGGCTCCGGCTGGGTGTGTCCGCTCTGCTCCCACCAGTTCTGTTCCGGTTCGGGTGCTCCTGTAGGAACCTCTGTAACGGGATCCCCGGGATGGTCGTTGTAGTCATCCGCCCCGGATGCTCTGTCAGATGCAAATGCAGGATTGCCAATAAGTTCTTCCGGATCGAACATATCCCTGCCTGTATCCATCTGGATAGAAGGAACGGAGATCGCCGGTGCAGTGCCGAACAGAGAGCTAACGGAATTCATCCCCTGCAACAGCATGGTCTGTCTTACTTCCGGATCCGAATAATCCGGTGAGAAGGTAGCCCTTGCAATGGCAAAAGGCCGGGCAAGCTCTTTCTTCGTGTACTGCCCCTTCATGCCGGTGAGTGCCCTGATCACACGAAGCTGTGCCCCGGTCATTGCCTTGGCGGGTGCCGTCTTGCGGAGCAATGTCATGTTCACCAGTACCGACCGTTCAATGTACTTTTCCCGGTCGCAGTCATCGATCACATAAGCCTTGCATTGCCTGTTCCATTTGTTGACGGAATCGATCCATTTCCCTGCAAACATTTCCGCAGCTGCCTTTGCAGCCTTTTCATCGGTGATACCCTTGATGGACTTATCCATGAATTCCAGCCGGAAGTTGGCTTCTTCATCGTCAAGCTGGATGACCTTTTCGTCGGCATGGGTCTTGCCGGTGCCGTCCGGAAGCCTCATGGCACCGTACGCCTTTGCCTTGTAGGTATTCTCGTCCACCCGGGTTCCGTAGGTCCTGTCCGGGTCAAACTGGATACCGGCCGCAACGGCGATCTTCATGAGCAGGGGCTTGGTCGGTGAGAATGTGTCCTCCCAGATATCCTTACCGTTTCCGTCTTTTCCGACCTTTACGGAGCCGACCTTGAAGATGTCTCCGGAATTCTCGGATACGTCTGCCAGTACTTCTGACACTGTGATTTTGTAAAAGGGATTAAGCTGAACCTCTGTGGTTGCCGGCATCAACAGGTTGCATCCGGCATACTTTTTCTGAATTTCTGCGATTGAATTAGATCTGTAATCCATATGTACCTCCATATTGTAAGTTTCTATTGATTTTGTGCGGTTCGATGTGCTACAATATGGTTGCGTGTAGGAGTGTCGGATTATTGATCTGGCGCTCTTTTTCCATATTGCGAAGCGTTTCGCACAGTTCCCTTGTGAATTTCTGGAATGACAGTGAGATCACTGCTTCCTTGGTCAGCTGGAGCAGGTACCAGTCCTGCAATACGACCACTCTGTGCTCCCGGCTGTATATGTACTTCTGCTTTCTTCTGGCACTTTCCAGTGCATCCCGGTACATTTCATCCGATATACTGCATTTCAAAAGCTCTTCTACATCTCTCTTTTCCATGACTTTCTCCTCCGAAAATATTTGAAAAACTGACTGATTGCTCTGTACGCTGTGATAAATGCAACCGCAATGAGCAGATACTCTCCACCGCAGGCTCTGTACCCTCTCTCTGCATAGGCTGATGCTGTCGCCCACAGGGATACGAAATAAGCTACGGAGAAGGAAAAGAACAGGCTGATCACGGTTACTTCCAGCTTCTCGATGACTATGTCTCTTTTCATAGGATCCTCCTATCTGTAAAATCTGATGTTCCCGCTCTGATACAGGAATTCAAGGTTTCGGCTGTGCCAGTTGTCCTCGTCCGCACAGGCCTCAAAGTATAAAGCACCGCCGGAATAATCACAGGCTGCATTCTGTACCACCGATACCGCCTCCCAGCAGTCCGCATCCGGTTCCACGGCATCCCACCGTCCGTTACCAATGCAGGAGAACTGGTAAACACCGTTCGACTTCTCGAATATCACATCATGGATGTTGTCCGGGAACTCTTCACTCAGTACCCTGTTGAGCACCGTCAGGATCACAAGGGTCTTGGACTGGATGTTCTCCCCTTCCGCTTCCGCCATGGCGATTCTGGCAAGCAGATAGCTTTCCTCGGCATCCCAGTCCCTGCTGTAGGAGAATACCGGTGCTTCGGAAACTGGCTCCGGATCCTCTTTCACGGTGACCAGCTGTACCGGCTGTGGTTCCCCCTCTGCCAGGTATGTATTCCTGACCTCTCTGGTAACCGCCGCATTGACGTAGATCTCTTTCTTCTCTTCCGGCTCTTTTGCCGTCCGTACGCTTGCCAGCAGGCATCCCACCGATATGATGATCAGCAGCATCACCTCGATGCACGCTTTATACGCCTGTCTTCTCATAGCTCTGTTCCTCCCTGCTGAAATTGAACATTATCTGACCATATGCTCCGATCTGGTACAGCTTCTGTTTCCGCTCTGCTTCTTTCCTGCGATCCTCTGCGCAGGTGCACTGTTCGCCCGGATCGAGGTTGGATCCACAGATCGGACATTCTCTGTAATAGCTCATTTCTTCTCTGCCTCCTTTGATGTTAAATAGAATCTCTCGTCGAAGTATCTCCTGTTAACGTGTCCTTTGCGGAAGCGCATATAGCCTTTCGCCTCCAGTTCATCGTTCAGCTGCCGGATGACATCCTGTGCCTTGGTCGCCTTGCATCCCAGGATCACCATCACATCCTTGACGGTGTAATACGCCTCTGTCACTTCCGGTCTCTTTACTGTTGTCTGCATCCGCTCACCTCCTGCGATAAATCCTGCTTCGTGATCTGGTCCATGGTTACCCCGAAGAACTCTGCCAGATGGACTAACTTGCTTACCGGCAGTTCACATTTCCCGGATTCTACGAGATCTATACTGCTCGCACCCTGCAGACCGAGTACCGTTGCCAGTTCACCCTGTGAATAGCCACACTTTTTCCGCAGAGATACCATGTTCCGTACATACAGCGGAACGGGCGGTGTCAGATCCTTCGTCGCCAGATCATCAAGGCTTGTTCCACCGAACTGCGCAATCTGGATCAGCATATTCAGATCTGGCTGTCTCTTTCCGATCTCCCAGTTTGCCACCGTCGGCTGTTTCACACTGAACCCTTCAGCGAATTCGTCCTGTGACAGTCCGGCCTGCTCTCGAATGCTCCGTATGTTTCTTCCAACCCTCTGTGCAATCTCATTGATCTTCTCTTCGGTTCCCATAGCGTCTCCTTCCGCTCCCAGTAAGTAGTCTGTTGTCACTCCAAACAACTTCGCCAGCGCAATCGTGGCTGCATGGTTGGGCTCTGATGAATCGCTCTCCCAAAGGCTGATCGTTGATTTCACCACTCCCAATTTCTTTCCAAGTTCCTCCTGTGTCATCCCACTGGCTCTTCGCAATTCGTTGATTCTCTTGCCAAGCATCGTGTTTCCTCCTTTCGCCATGCCGAACAGATAGTCTGTTGTGACCTTGAAAAATCTCGCTATCTCGTTGATCTTTTCCATGCCCGGCTCAACAGTTCCAGCCTCATACTTCGAGATATTGGACTTTGAAGTATCAAGGATCACCGCCATCTGAAACTGTGTTATCCCCTCTGAAACCCTTAATTCTCTCAGCCTGTTGCCGAATTTCCTTGTGACACTCGACTCCGGCTCATTCTCTGTGGAATCCGTTACCCCGAGCAGATAATCTGTGGTTACGCCGAAATATTCAGCCATTCTGACAAGCACCTTGTACTGTGGTTTTCTGTTTCCCAGCTCATACTTGCTGATGCTCTTTTGAGATATATTCAGCTTCTCCGCCAATTCTTCTTGGCTTAATCCCAGTTTCTTCCGCTGCTCTGCGATTTTTTCTCCCAGCATTGCACTTCCTCCGTTGCAAGCAGCTCGTAGCTCCGAGCATAAATACATACGATTCCCGAATATCGAATATCGATTCTCGAATATCGAATATCGGGGACATATGCTTGCGCTTGCTATCATTTGCTGTCAATTTGTAATCATCTGCTTACAAATGTTTTCATGTGTTTTACATCTGCTTGCATTTGCATACATATGTTTTCAGATGTTTGTAATTGTATGAATCGTACCTGTGAAGCCTAATCAGACAATTGCACCGCCGGACTGTCCTCGCTTTTTTCGCTCGGTCCAATGATACCGCCACCCTTTCGAACTCCTATGTTACAGATTCTTCTTGATCCAGAGCCTCATGCTCTGTGCTATTTCCTCTACCTCTTCCAGGTTCTTTAGTACTTCATCCAGCTCCGGCTTCTCATTTTCATCAATGATGCCGTCTGCCGTGATATCCAGCAGTACCTCTCTCGTTTTTCCAATCTTGCGGAATACGGAGAGTGTCCTGACCGTGATCCTATCGAGATCGGCCAGCTCTGCCTTCGGCATTTCATTCCCCAGCGGGCACATCGTCCGGCAGTAATAATTCTCCAGTTCCGGAGCGTTATACAGATCCGCCATCAGTCTGATTTCTTCCGGGTAAGGAGTTGCTATGCCGCTCTCGATCCGGTAGAGCCTGCCCCGGTCAATCGACATATAATCCGCTGCTCCCTCCCTACTGCACAGTTGCTCATTGTGTGTTGCCGCATCGCAACGTGCTTTATAGAAGATGTTGGCGCTAGTCTTAGGTGTCACATTTGACATTTTCTTTATCACCTCCAGGCTATATAATTAAGAAAATTCCATTATTTGTTCTCATTTGGGACATCCGAGATTAAAAAAAGATCATCATCTTTGTAATTTAGTGCATTTTTGATTCTAATAGCAACGCTTAATGATGGTGATTTGTTATTAGAGCAGTTCTCGATCTGTGTGTAATGTACTCTGGATATACCAGCCTTATCGGCTAGTTCTTGCTGAGTGTAGTTATGTTTTAGTCTTTCCCGTCTTAATACTTCTCTCAAAACTTTCGCCTCCTTCGTCCTCATTGGGAACTTTATGTATTTGATAATAGTCCCTCATGGAGACATTGTCAAGCATTATTTGTTTTTTTTGGGGACATTTAAGTTTTAACGTTGCTTATTGGGACTACTATGAGTAAAATATTTTTTATAGAAAGGACTGATATTGTGTTATCAAAAAAGATTAAAAAACTTAGATTGGAATGTGGTAAAACTCAGCAAGAGTTAGCTGACGCACTAAATATTTCTCGCTCCACACTCGCAGGATATGAGTCCGAAAGCAAACAGCCTTCATACGAAATGCTGGTCAAAATAGCCAGTTATTTTTCTGTTTCTACGGACTATTTATTGGGGCTATCCGAAAATCGCTTCCCAGATGAAGAATTAGAATGGAGATATCCTCATATTCAAAATCGACTTGGTACTATATTAAGCAAGTACTGCTCAAATAATGAAATCGCTGATGCAGATTTTGCACAAGCATTAGGGATAAGTGCAGATTTGCTCGATAAAATCAAATTGGGAGTGTATACGCCAACAATTCCGCTCCTCAATAAGATTGCAGCGGCAACTGGCTACGATATGGATTTTCTCACTGGGGCGCAGTCTTCTACTTCTGTGGTGACGGGATCCGTAGACATTGGAGGGCAGAAAATTGAAACGTACTTAATCGAATCGGATTGTCATTTTAGATCCAGATTTGAAGAGTTCTGTCTGTTGAATGAAGTGACAGATGAAAATGTCTCCGATCTATTAGGGTTATCTCACGAGGAATATATTGATATTACGTGTAACCGTATGCCAACACTATCCGAACTGCTCCGTATTTCTTACGGGTTTGGAGTGTCCATTGATTTCTTAGTTGGGAAAACAGATATTCCATCCATCAGCCAGGCTGAGAAGAAGCTCCTCAATGCCTTTGAAAATCTCAGTGAGGACAATCAGGATATCATCATAGGGAAAACGAAGGAATTGCTCCGGGAACAGCGTTTCGATAATCCGCCTGTTGCAGCAGATGGAAACCGGAAGGCTGTTGGAAAATAATAAGCCTCGCGTGGTACCGGGGCATGAGGGGGAAATAGAAGTAAGGAGGGATACGCATGGATAACGCTTCCAACACCTTACAAAAGATAAAAGATCTGAATTTACCGTTCGCAGGATATCAGGTGGTCAGTGACGAAGAATTTGAACAGGAACTCTCTGACAGGCTCTCCAGATTGGGAGAAGCTTATAGTGAGGAATTTTACCGCAACCGCAGTAGCCGCAGTAAAGATCCTTATCTGTCAGGGAGAGACCTTGATCTGCTCATTTTAGAAGCTATGGAGAGGTCGTACTGTCACTGTGATGGGAATTCCATTGCAGAAGAGAAATAGAATCATCTTACAGCCGCTATGGTGTATTTACCAAGGCAGCTGGTAGGGGTGGCATACCCGTTCCGAGTCTTGCGGAAGGGGGAATATTTATGAGTACATATGAAGAATTCATGGTAATACTGACGGTTGCTGTTTTGATCGTTGCGATTTTGGACTATGTCAACCATAAAAAATAACTGCCCCTAAAACTCTTGGCCGAGTGGGGCAGTTATTTTTGCTATAAAATCTCGCCGGAACAGGTAGCGCACACTACCTGCCAGCTGTCTTGTTAAGTACATTATAGCCGCTTATTCCCAAAAATGCAAGTATGATTCTACACAAAACAATCTGAGAAACGAGGTGCTCCTATGCCTGCATACAAAGAAGAAAACGGCACATGGACTTCAAAATTCAAATACAGGAACTGGCTTGGCGAGTACAAGCAGAAAACCAAGAGGGGATTTGCCCGGAAAAAAGATGCTCAGGACTTTGAAGCTGCCTTCAAAGCCAGGTACATCCATTCGGCCAACATCCCCTTTAGTGCGCTGGTGGATAATTATCTGATGGACTTCAGCGATAACGGGGATATTGATATCACGACCGTTGTCCGGAAGAAGCAATGCTTCTCCACTATGCTCCTGCCCTTCTTTTCCAAGAAACCGATCAACGAGATCGACGAACTGGATATCCGTAACTGGCAGAACTGGGTCCGGCAGAAGGGATATGAGAAGAAACCGGATGTAGGCTATGCTCCCACCTATCTGAAATCCATCAATAACGAAATGTCCGCCATTATGAATTATGCTGTCCGGTACTATAAGCTGCCGGACAATCCCTGCGTGCGTGCAGGGAGCATGGGAAAAGGCTCTGCAGATGCCATGCAGATCTGGACACTTGACCAGTTCGAGCTGTTTATCTCTGCCGCTGACAAGACCGATGCGAAGATCGCTTTTGATATCCTGTTCTGGACCGGTATCCGTGAGGGAGAGCTTCTGGCACTGACACCGGCAGACTTTCTCCCGGGTCTCAAGCTGAGTATCACCAAGAGTTTTGCCGTGGTAGAGGGAGAGCATATTATCAAAGATCCTAAGACTGAGAACAGCAACCGTACCATTGCGATCCCACAGTTTCTGTATAACGAAGTACAGGAGTATTTCGTAGGATTGTACGGGTTACAGCCTACAGACCGGCTTTTCATGTTCACGAAGTCATTCCTGCTGTATGAGGTCAAACGTATGGCCAAGGCTGCCGGACTGGATCCAATCCGGGTGCATGATTTTCGTCATTCACACGCTTCCCTGCTGATAGAGATGGGATTCAACATTCTGGCCGTATCGGAACGTCTTGGTCACAAGGATGTGAAGACAACCTGGAACACTTATGCGCACCTCTATCCGGACAAAGGCAGACAGATCGCATTCGGTCTGCAGGAGGTCAAACTCTCCGGTATCACTTCCAACCAGACGGCAGAGGATCAAGTACTCAGCCTTCTTGGTGCCATTCAGAAGATGCTGCCTAACTATAATACCTACGAGACGGACGACATTATTCTGTGGGATCGTGTGGAGAAGAAAAAAGAGATTATCACCAGGGAGCAGTTTAACGAGTTGGCCAACTATGAGATGGAACCTGCAGAGGCATTTGTCATCATGATGCAGGACGGATATTTTGTAAATGGACCTTCCGAGGTATTCTGTTTCTCCAGCCGGGGGATGCCGGTCGAATACCTCTAAAATACGTTCTGAGCGTTGCAATTTTGATTTTGGGTGTCATTTGGGTGTCACTTGGATAATAAAAAAGCCGGGAACCCTTGATTTTACTGGGTTCCCGACAAATTGACAATCATTCAAACTCAATCGTCCCGGGCGGCTTACTGGTAATATCATACATTACCCGGTTCACATGGCTCACCTCATTGATGATCCTGCTGGTCACCTTCTGTAATACTTCATAAGGGATCTGTGCGCTCTCTGCGGTCATGAAGTCGATCGTCTTCACGGCTCTCAGTGCGATGGCGTAATCATAGGTTCTCTCATCACCCATAACGCCTACGGATCTCATATTGGTCAGGGCTGCGAAGTACTGGTTGATCTCGCGGTCCAGACCTGCGTTGGCGATCTCCTCGCGGTAGATGGCATCTGCATCCTGTACGATCTTAACCTTCTCAGCGGTCACTTCGCCGATGATACGGATACCCAGTCCGGGGCCGGGGAACGGCTGACGGAATACCAGGTGCTCCGGGATACCAAGCTCCAGTCCTACCTTACGGACCTCATCCTTGAACAGATTGCGCAGAGGCTCGATGATCTCCTTGAAATCTACATAGTCGGGCAGACCGCCTACGTTGTGGTGGGACTTGATCACTGCGGATTCGCCGCCCAGTCCACTCTCTACCACGTCGGGATAAATGGTTCCCTGTACCAGGAAATCCACGGCACCGATCTTCTTCGCCTCTTCCTCGAAAACGCGGATGAACTCTTCGCCGATGATCTTTCTCTTATGCTCCGGCTCGGATACTCCGGCCAGCTTGCTATAGAAACGCTCCTGCGCATTCACACGGATAAAGTGCAGGTCATAATTACCGTTGGGACCGAAGACTGCTTCTACCTCGTCGCCCTCGTTCTTACGGAGCAGGCCGTGATCTACAAAGACACAGGTCAACTGCTCGCCGACTGCCTTGGATAACAGTACTGCTGCCACGGAGGAATCCACACCACCGGACAATGCGCACAGGACTTTACCATTGCCGACTTTCTCGCGGATCGCCTTGATGGACTCTTCCACGAAGGAATCCATCTTCCAGTCACCGCAGCATCCACAGATGTTGCGTACGAAATTATACAGCATCTTGGAGCCTTCCACGGTGTGAAGTACTTCCGGATGGAACTGGATTGCATACAGTCCGCGCTCTACACACTCTGCTGCTGCCACGGGGCAGTTGGCTGTGGTAGCCACGGCACGGAAGCCGGGAGCCAGCTTGGAGATATAGTCGAAATGGCTCATCCAGCAGATCGTATTCTCGGATACATCGGAAAACAGCTTGGAACTGCGGTCTACCTTCACCTCAGTCTTACCGTATTCCCGAACGGCTGCACGCTCTACCTTACCCCCCAGCACATGGGTCATCAGCTGTGCGCCGTAGCAGAGTCCCAATACAGGAACTCCTAAGTTAAACAGATCCTCGGAGCAGGTAGCTGCACCGGGTTCATAGCAGCTTGCAGGGCCGCCGGTCAGGATGATTCCCTTGGGATTCATCGCTTTTATCTTATTCAAGTCTGTCTTGTAAGAGTAGATCTCGCAATATACATTGCATTCTCTGACTCTTCTGGCGACCAGCTGATTGTACTGTCCGCCAAAATCAATGACAACTACCAGTTCTTTTTCCATGGTTGTCCTCCAGTATATTTTTCTGTTCTCTATTATAGGGTATGGGGCAGGGGAAGTCAAACCCTACTGCGCCAGTTCTTCCAATTTTCCGAAGGTATAACCCATTTCTTCCCATTTCGTGAGCAGTTCATCCAGAATCTCCCCATTGGTCTTCGAGGTATTATGTAACAGCACCACCGCTCCGGGGTGGATCCTGCCTGTCAGCTTGGAAAAAGCTTCCTCGTGGCTGGGCTGGGCATCCACGTTCCAGTCCACATAAGCCAGGCTCCAGAAAAAAGTGGCATACCCCAGATCCTTTGCCATCTGCAGATTCGTCTCACTGTATTTTCCCTGGGGCGGCCGGTAGTACATTGCCATCTCCGTGCCGGTGGTCTCCTGAAAAAGAGTTCTCACGTCATCCATCTCTTTCTGAAAAACTGCCGGATCTGAAATCTTTGACATATCATAATGATGGTAGGTATGATTTCCTACAGTATGCCCCTCCTCCACCATGCGTTTCACCATCTCCGGTGCTGACTCCAGAAAATGTCCCACCACGAAAAAAGTAGCCGGTGCGTCATGTTTTTTCAATGCATCCAATATTTGGCTTGTATTACCATTTTCATATCCGCAATCAAACGTGAGATATATCTTTTTCTCCCCGGCATCTCCTACATAATAGGCATTATATTCCTTTAATTTGTCCGAGGAAGCCGTACCGCTGGGCTGCGTTCCTTCCGAGCCGAATCCCAGTCCCCAGTTCTCCGCGGAGAGCAGTGCCTGAGTATTCTCCAATGCACTCCCCGCCGTCTCCCGGATGCTCATCTCCCGCTGAAGATGCAGTCCGAAAGCAATGGCCCCAATGCTTCTCCCGAGGAAAAACATTGCCAGCAAAAAAACACCCAGCATCAACCCGTTCTTATAATGCTTCTTCACCATTGCCGCTCCATCTTTTCCGAATTCCCATACTTTTGTGAAAATAGACTGTTCCCACATCGTACGATCCCCTGCCGGTATTTCTACCTTCTTTTTCCTGATATTCACAATATTCTATGTGATACAGCTTTTCCCTTATGCCACGGATCAGTTCTGCGGAAATGCACGGAGAGATCACCTGTTGTATATATTATAAAAATGAATTCTTCGGAGCACCGCCCATGGACTGCAAGGAAATGATCCTGTCAGAGGACACTTATGACATTATCACAGACTTTTCCGCATCGGAATTTCTGGGAGATGACAATAATTGTTATGAACGCATCGGAGAAGATTTTTTGATTTTGTATCTGGGCAATCTGGGAATCCGCAATCCGAAAATTGATTTTTTCCCCTATCACAATATGCCGAAGCTTTATGGGCTCATGCAGCTATCTCCCTCCGGTGAGACGCCACCCGGTGCCGCTCCCTTTGATCCGGCAAGTCTGATTGCCAGTGGGATCACTCAGGTACAGCGTCCGCCCCTAAGTCTCACGGGGCGGGGCGTGATCCTGTGTTTTATTGATACCGGTATTGATTATCGAAATCCTGTGTTTCTGGACGAGAACGGCAACAGCCGCATACTGGCGATCTGGGATCAGACGGTTCAGACCGGGATACCACCTGAGGGGTTTAAATATGGTTCTGAATACCGCAGAGAGGATATTAACCTAGCGCTGCGCTCCGAGGATCCTTATTCCATCGTTCCCTCCCGGGACGAAGACGGACACGGCAGTATCCTCGCCGGAGTCGCCGCCGGCAGTGTCGTCCGACAAGGCAATCCTTATATCGGTGCTGCACCGGGTGCCGACATCGTTGTGGTAAAACTCAAGGAATGTAAGCAATATCTACGAAGCTTTTATCTGGTGCCCGAGGGTGTTCCCGCCTATCAGGAAAATGATATTATGCTGGGCATCAAATACGCGGAATCCTTCGTGCAGCTCTTCGAGCGTCCGGTAGTCATCTGTCTGGGGTTGGGCACGAATCAGGGGGATCACGCAGGAAGCTCCGCTCTGTCCCGGTATCTCTCCTCCCTCGCCGTCCGCAGGAGCCGCGCCGCCATCGTCTGTGGTGGAAATGAAGGAAATGCCTCCCACCATTATCATGGCATGTTAAGCAGCCAGACTCCGGAGGGAACCGCCCGGGATGTGGAGATCCGGGTCAGTGAAGGCTGTATCGGTTTCTGGCTGGAGCTTTGGGGCGCTCTGCCGGATGCTTTTAATCTGAGCATCCGCACTCCCGGTGGGGAGACTATTCCCGAACTGCGCCTTGGGTTGCAGCAAAGCGTGACCTATTCCTTTATCTACGAAAAAAGCAGAGTCACTATCGACTCTGCTCTTGTGGAAGAAAATTCCGGTGAAGAACTGATCCTTGTACGCATCCAGGATCCTACCCCCGGTATCTGGACCTTTCATGTCTCTGCTTCCGGTAGTTTATATAACGGCAATTTTCACATGTGGCTGCCTATCACAGAATTTCTGTCTACTCCGGTATATTTTCTCAATCCGGATCCCGACATGACTCTGACGGAGCCCTCGATGGCTCCGGAGGTTCTGAGCGTTTCTACTTACAACGCGGAAAACAACAGTTTTTACGCAGAATCCGGCAGAGGCTTTGGGCGCACCGGGCAGATCCGTCCGGACTTATCCGCTCCCGGAGTCAATATCTCCACCATTGACGGACGCCGTACGGGAAGCAGCATGGCTGCCGCTATCACTGCCGGAGCTGTGGCTCAGTTTTTCCAATGGTCAGTCATTGAAGGCAATAACCGGCTGGCGGAAAGCCGGGAGATCCGCAGTTATTTCATACGCGGTGCCGTGCGTACACAGGGTCTGAACTACCCCAACCGGGAATGGGGCTACGGCAGGCTGAATTTAGAGGAGACCTTCAATGCCCTGCTCCGGGTATGACTATATGATCTCCTGCAGGGCATAGACCGGCTGCACACTGCAGACACCGTTAATCTTACGCACGCTGCGCTCCAGCTTTTCCAATTCCTTTTCCGAGGTCACATCCGCTTTTACGAGGAAATCATATTCCCCCTCTACCTGATAGCAGGATGTGACTTCCGGTTGCTGTCGCATTCTTTCCATAAATCCCGCATGATATTTTTTATGCTGTACCGTTACCTCTAAAAATACCTCCATAAGCCACCTCTCTTCTCAAATCTTTTACTTGATCACCGAATAAAAAACGCTTGATGATGTATCTTCGTCAAATACAGCCTCCTGTGCAGGCACAAATCCGTGTTTGACTCATTGTATACATAAAAAGAGGAAAGACACCGTACACACGATATCTTTCCTCTTTGAAAGTGCTTGCATCATACCATATTCTTTCTATACTTACAAGTCGTCTGATAAATCTTATCAGAATTTTAATATTTCGGGCAATACTTTCTGCCGATTTGTACGCTATAAGCCTATTTTACATCCGCTTTGGAAAAAATTCTGGCATACCCATAGGGCAGCGGACGGTCCGTCATGTCCGCAAACCGCAGAGGGAAATTCTCCTTTTCCTCCATGCGGTTCGGGCATTCTCTCCTGCCGCACCCGAGACAGATTCCGGCACATTTGGTAAAAGGATCCTTCGTCAACTCCGCATAAAATACCACACTTTTCTTCGGAATCATGCAGTAAGCTTCATTACAGGTAACGGGCATCTGCAATTCCCACAAAAGTACGGGCAGATTTTCCAACTGCAACCGGTCATTTAATTTTTTTTCCGAGCTTCCGGATTCCCCGGCTACTGATCCTAGAAAATACAATCTCGCCACATGCAGTTCTCTGTGGTCAGCAACCCATTTCGTATAGGCCTGATAGCTTTTTAATAATAATTCGCTGGACAGCACCTCGATCATATAACTCTCTGTCAAAAGTCCGTCCTGTAAATAGTTCTCCTGTAAATCATCGATCCCTTTTCCCAGAGTAATACCTACAGCCAAAAAAGACTGATCCCTCCCGGGAAAAGTCTCTTGGATTTCTCTGTCCTGCCATCCCGCTTCTGTCTCCAGGCAGGGGATCATCTCACCTGCCAGCCTCTTCAGATTGGGGTATTCTTCCGGATCATAATGATATTTTTCCATCACACTGTGCAGAAATTGTTCGTTCCTGCACAGTGCTGTAATTTCTGAAAAAAAAGTCTGCATGTCCACCTGTTCTCCCGGAATACCGGTGATCTCATGACGCAGGCATATTTTGCCTGCATCCGGTTAATTGTTTTTAATGCGCAGGCATCTGATGGCATTGAGCACAGCCAGTACCATAACTCCTACGTCTGCGAAGATAGCAACCCACATGTTGGCGATACCCAGCGCACCCAGGATCAGGCAGATGGCCTTAACTGCCAGTGCAAATACGATGTTCTCGTAAACGATGCGCAGACATTTCCGGGAAATCCGCATAGCCAGAGCGATCTTGGCAGGATTGTCATCCATCAGAACCACATCCGCTGCCTCAATGGCCGCATCTGAGCCAAGGGCTCCCATGGCGATACCGATATCCGCACGGGAAAGTACCGGTGCATCGTTGATACCGTCACCCACGAATGCCAGTTTTTCCTTCTCGCTCTTGTCCTGCAACAGCTTCTCCACGCAGCTTACCTTGTCTGCGGGAAGCAGTTCACTGTGTACCTCATCCAATTTTAACTCACCGGCCACATGTTCTGCAACTGTTTTGCTGTCACCGGTCAGCATAACGCATTTCTTCACACCGGAATTCTTCAAAGATGCAATGGCCTCCTTCGCACCATCCTTGATCACATCAGAGATCAGGATGTATCCGGCATATTTTCCGTCTACCGCTACATGTACCACTGTACCGACACCGGTATTTTCCGTATAGGACAGATTCAGGCTCTTCATCAGTTTCGCATTACCGGCCGCTACCTGCTTGCCATTTACTTTGGCAGTAACGCCGTGTCCGCTGATTTCTTCCACATCACTGACGTTGGACGCCTCCAGCTCCTTGCCGTAAGAAATCTTCAGGCTCTTGCTGATGGGATGGCTGGAATAGCTCTCCGCATATGCAGCATACTCAAGCAGTTCATCCTCTGTGAAATCCCTGCCGGGGTAAATACCCGTCACATCGAATACACCCTTGGTCAGGGTACCGGTCTTGTCAAATACCACATATTTGGTCTCAGACAGCGCTTCCAGATAATTGGACCCCTTCACCAGAATACCACAGGCACTTGCTGCTCCGATTCCTCCGAAGAAAGAAAGGGGAATGGAAATGACCAGTGCACAAGGGCAGCTGATTACCAGGAAAGTCAGGGCACGAATGATCCACGTGCTCCAGGCTGCCGGATTGCCCATGATCAGGTTGATCACAGGAGGCAGGATGGCCAGTGCCAGAGCACTGTAGCAGACTGCCGGGGTATAATATCTTGCGAACTTCGTAATAAAGTTCTCAGACTTTGACTTCTTCATACTGGAATTCTCTACCAGATCCAGAATTTTGGATACGGTGGATTCTCCAAATTCCTTGGTGGTACGGATCTTAAGTAATCCGGTCAGGTTCACACAGCCGCTGATCACATCCTGATCCACTGTGATCTCTCTGGGGACGCTTTCACCGGTCAGGGCACTGGTATTCAGTGTGGATGTACCTTCCACTACCACACCATCGATAGGAACCTTTTCACCGGGACGTACCACAATCACGGTTCCGATCTCTACATCATCGGGATCTACCTGCTCTAAGCTGCCGTCCTCTGCCTCAATGTTGGCATAATCCGGGCGGATATCCATCAGGGCGCTGATGTTCTGACGGCTCTTGCCCACAGCTACCGCCTGGAACAGTTCACCGATCTGGTAGAACAGCATAACGGCCACGCCTTCGGAATACTCTCCCAGTCCCATGGCACCTACGGTAGCTACCGCCATCAGGAAATTCTCATCAAACACTTCACCGTGCATAATGCCCAGAACGGCTTTTCTGAGAATATCATAGCCGATCACCGCATAGGGAATCAGGTACAGCAGTCCCAGCCAGATCCCTTCCAGAGGTACAAAATGCAAAATAATTAACAGTACTGCCGCCACAATGATGCGGACCAGTACTTTTTTCTGTTTCTTAGTCATAGCTTCCTCTTTTCCGAGAGCATCCTATAAATAGATCTCGCAGTCATCCTCCACTCTCTTGCAGGCTTTTACCACGTTCTCCATAACGGCCTTCTCATCGCTGCCATCGGCAAATTCCACCTTCATCTTCTGGGTCATGAAGCTGACGGTTGCATCGGTAACACCCTCTACCTTCTTCGCTGCATCCTCCATCTTCAGAGCACAAGCTGCACAGTCTACTTCGATCTTGTAAGTTTTCTTCATGGTAATATCCTCCTCTTTCTCCATTCGCATTTTTTGTTTAGTTGCTAATGATTTGCATTTAGTTTTAATATTCATTCATATGAACCACTGTTCATATGTTTATATTACCATATGCCTGGAAAAAGTCAATACTGTTTTTAAATGTTTTGTAAATTGAGAGTTAGTGAAATAATCCCGTAGCCCTTGGCAGGGTATAAGAAACGCGGCACGCTCGTACTTTAGTACGATGCGCTCCTGT
>ENA-ORLM01000670-ORLM01000670.1-human-gut-metagenome-genome-assembly--contig:-NODE-670-length-29189-cov-5.870328_pt1 | contig 29189 bp, 29 predicted proteins | sample MGYA00243063_ERZ508815 | MGnify/ENA primary metagenome ERZ508815 (study PRJEB26277, sample SAMN04329768) | human gut metagenome | biome: human-associated habitat | host: Homo sapiens | place: USA...
TGTGGAATGTGTTGTTGACTAAATATTGGGGCATATTCACAGTGCATTTCGTCTTTATAATAAAAATATAAGCATAAGGGCTGCGTTTCATTAAAGAAGCGCAGCTCTTTGTTTTATAAAGCCATAATATGTTGGGCATATCTATCATGAGTAGTAGTGGGGACGTTCCTTTTGTAACGAGGAGTGTCCCCGTGTCACGAGTAGCATAAAGACAGGTGACGCTCCTTGTGACAGAGGGACACTCTTCAAGACAGAAGGAACGTTCACAAAGTGCGCGGTGGGAGAATTTCCGTACATTGCTTATGATAATCTGGGTTCAGAAACAGGGAAATGAAATCAGTTAAGTGATAAATTACCAAATCTGAAAGGAGACATAAGTTATGAGTAAGAAATATTTTACGATTGCAGGATGCAATCACTACTATGGAAACGAGTATATGAAAAAGGGCATGAAGGTAAAACTTGTTAAGGAACCTGATAATGAATATGACCAGGAAGCAATACAGGTGAAAATCAAAGGCCTTGGCAAGGTTGGTTATGTGGCAAACAGTTCATATACAGTCAAGGGAAAATCAATGAGTGCCGGAAGACTGTATGATAAGATAGGCAAAAAGGCTAAGGCGAAGATAGTATTTATACTTGATGGCAGTGCGATATGCGAAGTGACGGATGATGGACTAGCAGGTAAATAAAAAGATATAATAAGTATATCTACGTGGAAGTAGTTAATTATTGTCAATAGCCAAATGAGGCATATGCCTGGATGGCTATTACAAAAGAGAGAGGTGGCTTATATGAAGAACAATTCATTTGGCGGAAAGATCTTAATTGTTGTGATTATAATAGGTATCTTGTATATTATCGGAAGTGCAGTGGATGCAAGCAAATCAAAGTGCGTTAAATCTGGATGCAATAATGAACGGTCATCAGGAAGTGCTTACTGTTTTTTACATAAACCATATGAAAACTCATCGTATAAGAATTCATATAGCAGCACCACAAGCGCTACGACAGAAAGTACGACTGAAGTTACGACAAAGACAACTGAGAGAGCAACTACCAGTGTTACTACAAGGGAAGAACCGACAACTAGAGCATGGAAGGATAACAATTCATATAAAAATAATACATCTGGCAATCCATACAAGTCATACGATGATGGATATGATGATGTGTATATGGATGGGGATTATGATGATGACAGATATAACAGAGATTCAGATTACGCTGATGGTGTGGACGATGCTATAGAGGATGATTATGAAGAGGGAGATGGAGATTGGAACTAGTAGATTATATTTCATCCGGAACTTGTGTGATTGGGGGAATATGAAAAATCATAATGGCAATAACTTTAATGCTTTTATGTATTTATGATGGAATTTTGAAACCTTTGTGTTAAAATGTCTAATGGGGTGCTGTGTCATTTCTACTCTATATTTTGAAGAACTGAAATAAAGAGTAACTATACAAAAATATATAAATATATAAATATAGATATCTATGGTAGCATATTAAATGGCAGAGCAGGTGTTTAGATAAATGTATTTGGTACGATGACGAAATAGAATAGATATTAGGAAGTATCAAAGTCTGTTGGACTATGTATTTGTGAATACTTCAATTGAAATATTTTGAGAATTTGCTATGGTATAAAGATGAATTAGTGTGTTGGAGAATATATGATTGAAAGAATATGCCCTAAGTGTAGGGTACCTATGAATGGAGAAAAATGTATAAAGCCTAATTGTGGACATGCTACAGAAATGTCATCAACTATATATTGGTGTGATGATTGTAATATTCCTATTTTTGAGAATGTTTGTCCTACTTGTGGCAAAATGGGAAAGTATATTGCAACAGATATGAGACCAGTATTTCCAGAAGAAAATGTCCTGATTTCGCTTTTGATGGAAGATGACCCCAAGAAGTATCAAAAGGAATCGGTTTGGTTTGGAAATGGCGCTTACATAATTAATGGGAAAAAAGCACGGCTTTCTGTTACTAAAATAAACAAACTACCAATTGAAGAAATAAAGAATTTAAAAGAAAAATATGATGCTTTTTCAGAAAAAATAGATTATACATTTTTTAATGAATATGTAAAAAAATATATAGCTGCAAATGCTGATAGATATAATTCTATTACAGAAGAAGCCGTACATTTTGTTCAGCAGTATCACGATAAATATGCAATTGAAGATATGATGGTTTCTTTTAGTGGAGGAAAAGACTCAACAGTTACTTCTCATGTTGTTAATAGAGCGTTGGGAACCAATAAGGTTCTTCATGTTTTTGGTGATACTACTCTGGAATTTCCATATACGTTGGAATATAAGAAACGATTCAATAAGAATGAGGAATCTCGGGGAGTAAGAGTTTTGACTGCAAAGAACAGGGAAAAGGATTTCGAGGACCTTTGTAAAGTAGTAGGCCCACCGAGTAGAGTAATGAGATGGTGCTGTACTGTTTTTAAAACTGGTGCAATACAAAAAACCATTTCATCTGCATTCAAGGATAAAAAAAATATTTTGAGTTTTCAGGGAATTCGTCATAATGAATCAGTTAGTAGAAGCAAGTACGAAAGAGAAAGTGAAAGTCCTAAAATTTCAAAGCAGACAGTAGCATCTCCGATTATAGATTGGATAGACTATGATGTATGGCTTTATATATTAACGACGGGCATAGATTTCAATGAGGCGTATAGGTTAGGATGGACACGTGTTGGTTGCTGGTGTTGCCCTAATAATGGAGGTTGGTCTGAATTTTTGGCGAAAGTTCATATGCATGATCAATATTTACATTGGCATGAATTGTTAGTTGATTTTGCTAGGCAAATAGGAAAGCCGGATCCAGAAGATTATGTTACAGAAGGGGGCTGGAAGGCCAGACAGGGTGGTAATGGATTGGCAGCAGCACAAACTTCAATTGTTTCTTTTGAACCATGTGCGACGGATGATAATGCATTCAATTATGAGTTGCAAAGACCAATAACAGAAGAATTGTACGAGTTGTTTAAGCCATTTGGGTATATTAATAAAGAATTAGGTAACAAACGGCTTGGAGAAGTATATGTAATTAATAATGCGGGAAAGGTTGTTCTTATATTACAGGGGCGTATTGGTAGTACAAAATTGAAAGTTATTATTAAAGACTTTCATATTGCAAGAGCAAAGACACTTACTGTTGCAGAAGGTAAAATTCAGTGTCAGCTTACAAAGTACCAAATGTGTTTAGGATGTAAAGCTTGTGAAAGTGTATGTAGATATGATGCAATAAGTGTTAAGGATAATGGGACAGGAAAAATAACTTATAACATCGATGATAAAAAATGCCAACGATGTACGGAATGTGTAGGTCATTTTAATGCTGGGTGTTATATGAGAAAAGTTCTAGGAATAAAGAGGACATAATATGACAACTAAAAAAATTAAAATAAAATTACAGGGACATGAAAAGTTTGCATTACGTGAAGGGTGGATTAATAAGGCATTAATGTTATTGCCGGATAATACAGATGCCTTTACTAGAAAAGATGCCACCGATTTATTTGGAATTGGTAGTAATATGGTAAAATCTCTTAGATATTGGATGCGCGCATTGGGATTAACGAATATGGCTGGAACAGAATTATCTGGGATGGGGAAGCTTGTTGCAAAGTATGATCCATATTTGGAGAAGATATTTAGTCTTTGGATTATGCATTCATATATTTCTAAGAATATAGAGAATGCTACTACATGGTTCATGTTTTTTAATAGATGTGATGCTGATGATATGGAGAAAAATGAGATTGAAAGCATATTGTTAAGAGAGGTAAGGAAGTATGCTGCAGAAACGGTATTTTCAGAAAAATCACTCAGTAATGATGTTGATGTTTTATTGAATATGTATAGCCAAAGTAAGGAAAAAAAGGATCCAGAGGATAAAAGCGTATCACCATTTTCACAGCTATCATTAATAAAAAAAATGGATGGAAGATATAAAAAAATTCATCCAAATAAAACTCAGTTTCCAGAAGAGATAGTTCTTTATGAACTTGCATTGAGGATGCTAGGAGAAGATGGAATTTCTATTGAAGATATGGTGTTTGGAGAGTGCGGATTGAACAAAGCATTTAATATGACCGCAGTAATGGCTAGTGATTATTTTGATAGATTAGATGCAGCTGGATATATTCGAGTGGACAGAACAGCAGGTTTGGATATGATTTATCCAGTGCAGAAATTAGATCCATTAATAGTTATTGAAGATTTTTATAAGAATAATTTGTAGGTGTAAAAATGGAAAAGCTTAATTCATTAAAAGAGATTATTAAATTTAACAGCAGTTTTAAGACAGCTGTTAACTTATATTTAAGTCTGAATAAACCGGAAAAAGTACTTGGATACATTCCAACAAAATCTTCTGTTAATTTTATGGGGGATTATTTAAATGCAGTGCTTGAAAATAAGGAGCAGGCAACCTTGTTAGTGGGACCTTATGGAAAGGGTAAGTCACATCTATTGTTAGTACTTTTAGCAGTATTATCAATGGAGCGTACAAAAGAAAACGATGAAATTATTAAAGAACTAATAAATAAAGTGAAAAATGTTGATGAAGTTGGCAAGATTGTTTCTGGAAAGATTGATAGGATATGGAAAAATAAAAGATTCCTACCTGTGTTAATAACTGATACAACAGGAGATTTAAATCAGGCATTTCTTTACGGATTGAATGATGCTCTTAAACGTGAGAAATTGGATAACTTAGTACCTGATACATATTACTCTATAGCTTTAGATAGAATTGAAGAATGGAAACAAAACTATCTCGATACATATGATTACTTTGAAAAAGAAATCGTACAAAAAGGAATAAGTATGTCTGGCTTAAAGGCTGGCTTAAGATTGTTTTCAAAAGATTCGTTAGATATTTTCAAAGATATTTATCCGAAAGTGACCGCTGGAAGTGAGTTTAATCCTATGGCAATTTCCGATGTTCTTCCGCTTTACAAGAGTACTGGTGAAAAACTTGTTGAAGATTATGGATTTGGAGGAATTTATATTGTTTTTGATGAGTTTAGTAAATTTATTGAGAGCCAGAATGGCAATTCAACTGGAGCAAATATGAAGTTGCTTCAGGAGATGTGTGAATTGGCTGCAGATTCTAGAGATGCAAAGATTTTCTTTACAATGGTTGCTCATAAGAGCATCAAAGAATATGGAAAATATCTTTCTCAGGATCTAATTAATTCATTTACTGGAATTGAGGGAAGAATAATTGAAAAATATTTTGTCACTTCATCAAAAAATAACTATGAATTAATAAAGAATGCTATAGTTAAAGATGAAAAAAAACTTGAGTTAATTCCGTATGTTGATAAATATTTAGGTGATGATAAATTTTCTGCGTATTGGTCTTTACCTGCGTTTAGAAGTAACTTTTTGGAAAACGAGTTTAGAAATATAATTTTTGAAGGCTGCTATCCTTTAAATCCGATTGCTGCGTATCTATTGTTGAATATAAGTGAGAAAGTAGCGCAGAATGAGAGAACACTTTTTACTTTTATATCTAATGATGAACCTCATAGTATGGCAAGATTTGTGATGGAACATACTGGAAACATGGAGTGGAGTATCGGAGCTGATTTGATTTATGATTATTTCAGTTCATTGTTTAAAAAAGAAGTCGCAAATGAATATATACATAATATTTGGCTGAGTGCGGAGTATGCACTTGATAAGTGCGAAAATGTCGATCAGAGGAAAATAGTTAAGGCATTAGCGATTATTTTGATTGTAAATAAAGAAGAAGAAATTCCGGCAACTAGAACTTATCTTAAATTGTCTGTACATGCTGATGATGCAGATCAGGCTATAAATGAGCTGAAAGATAAAGAATATATATATAGAAAAGGATCCACGGACACATATATTTTTAAAACCAGGGCTGGCTCAGAGTTGAGAGCAGAGATGCGCAGGCGTGGTGAACTAAAAGGGGAAAACATAAATTATGCTAAGGCTTTACTAGAAGTTACAGGAAAGTATTTTATTGTTCCAAGAAAATATAATACTGAAAAAACAATGACTCGTTATTTTACAAATGAGTTTATGGGTGTAGAAGATTTTTTGAACATTGATTCAGCAGATGCATTAATAGGTGAGGATACATTAGACGGTAAGGTTATTACTTTGTTTAGTTTTTGCGGAGTTAGGCAGGAATTAGTTAATAAGCATCTTCTTAAATTGGCGGATAAAAGATTAGTTGTAGTGTGTCCTAAAAAGGGACTGAAGGCACAAAAACAACTAAAGCAATATGAAATCATTCGAGATATAAGAGATGATTCTTTATTTACAAACAATAATGAAATATTAAAAAAGGAAATACCGCTATTGCTAGATGATCTTTCTTTGGAATTAGAGACGCTTTTGAACATAGTGTATGATGGCGATTCGGAGACCCGGGTTCTTTACTTTGATGGCAAAAAAATTAAGAATGCAAAATCAGGAAATGAAGAGATAGCAGTTAATGAATGCTGTTCGGTACTTTATCCATTTGCTCCAGAAGTAAACAATGAGATGGTTAATAGAGCTGTAATTGGAACGGCGCAAACAAAAAAAACTAGAATAAACATAATTCAGGCCATTCTTTCTCATACTGATACACCAGACTTTTATACAGGTTCAAGTCAGGAGGCAACAATTTACAGATCTCTATTTACAGTAACAGGGGTAAAAGAAAGCAATCCAAAAGAAAATATAAATAGAATTCTTGATGAAGTAAATAATTTTGTGGATTCATGCTGCGACAAAAAGGTTTCCATATATAATTTAGTGAAAAACTTAATTAGTGAACCGTATGGTATGCGAGTCGGATTAATAGCTTTTTATGTATCATATGTTTTGGCAAATAGAAGAGAAGATATAATTGTTTACTTTGCAGATAAAGAACTTCAAATCACACCAGAAATTGTAGTAAATATGTGTGAACATTCAGAAGATTACTCTATGTATGTGTCAAGGGAGGATCTTCAGAAGGAAAAGTATATTGCCGAGCTAAATTCTCTTTTTCAGGTGGAAGAAAATAGAAATTTATCCTCCAATAGAATAAAAAACATAATTATTTGTATGCAGAGATGGTTCAGAGCGTTACCACAGGCAACAAGGAACACAATAAATCTAGAGCAATATGTTTCAGATGAATCTACAGTAAGAGCGATAAAAGCAATTAAGAGAGCAATGCAAAAGGTTGATTACAATCCTTTTGAAATCCTGTTTGTAAATTTCCCAGACGATTTTGGTACTGATTCATTGGAAAATACCTATATAATATTGGATGAATGCAAAACTTATTTTGACGATTACTTTAGCTGGATTGAGCAACAAGCAATTTCAGCAATTTATGATGTTTGGGATCCAAAAAGAAAACAGGATTTATATCATACGCTAAAAGAATGGTATGACAAACAAAGCAAGCGTTCAAAACAGGGACTTTATGATGGTAGAATGACAAACTTTATGTCGTGTATAGAAAGCCTTGATGTTTATAGCAATGAGGATGTTGTAGGCAGGGTAGTAAAAGCTGTTACAGATGTTTATATTGAAAATTGGAATAGCGGTTCAATTGAGGAATTTGTAGAAGCGTTAGAAAGTGTAAAAAATGAAATTGAATCGGTTTATGATGGCGTATCTACAGGAGAGCTTGAACTTTCATTTGTTGGCAGAAATGGAGATAAAATAAGTAGATTGTATAGTCATGCTGATGAGAGCGCTGGTAGCGTGCTAAGAAATATTATTGAAGATACATTGGAAGAATATGACGATTTGAGTGTAAATGATCGGGTTTCAATTCTTCTTGAAATGATTGAGAAAATAATTAAGTGAGGGGATGTGTTATGATTTATCTAGATAATGCAGCGACAACCTTTCCAAAGCCGGAAAGCGTGTATGTGGCAATGGATAAGATAAATAGAGCTGGGGCAGTAAATGCAGGAAGAGGGTCTTATAAACTTGCACAGTCGGCAAGTAGGTTGATTTCTGACTTAAAAACTAGATTAAGATTGCTAGTGCATGTTGATGCTTCAACAGCTGTTGTACTTTCTCCATCTATAACAATAGCTATGAACCAAATTGTTAATGGACTTGGTTTAAGGCAGAAAGCAGTTGTATATGTATCACCATATGAACATAATGCTGTTGCAAGAAGTTTATATGGTCTATCAAAGCGGCAAAAATTAGTTATCAAGGAACTTCCGCTTGATGATAGTCTGGAAATTGATATAGAGAAGATGAAATATGAATTCTCAAAAGATAAGCCAGAAGCAGTATTTTGTACACATGTGAGCAATGTTACTGGATATATTCTTCCAGTTGAGGAGATATTTAGAGAGTCCAAAAAACATGGAAGTATTAATGTGTTAGATTCAGCTCAGTCGTTAGGACTGATAGAGGTCAGGGCTGATTTAATGGACGTGGATTTGATTGGATTTGCAGGACATAAAACATTGTATGGTCCTTTTGGAATAGGAGGATTTATTAATGTGTCAGCAGTTCAATTAAACACTTTTATCACAGGAGGAACGGGTAGCGATTCTCTTAATCTTGAAATGCCATTGGGGAATGAAGCGAGATATGAATCATCGAGTCCAAATATTGTTGCAATAGCGGGGTTAAATGCGGCACTTGAATGTCTTGATCAAAAGGTTAATTTTAATCGAGAATATGAAATGACTTCTTATTTAATTGAACAGTTAGGTTCAATTAGGGAAGTAAAGCTATTTCTTCCATCAAACTTAGAAAAACATGTTGGAATTGTTTCTATTTTGATTGAAGGATTTAATTCAGAGGATATAGGTACAATATTAGATGAGGATTTTGACATTGCTGTTAGAACAGGTTATCATTGTGCTCCGTATATACACAAATATTTAAAAGATGCTTCGTCACTAGGAACTGTAAGAATAGGAATAAGCCAATTTACTACAAAAGATGAGATTGACATTCTGATAAAAGCTTTAAAGGAGATAGTAGATGAGTAATTATAGGGATTATATGGTTAATTTTAGTCAATCTGATTTACGAGGATATCTAGGAGAAGATATAGTGGATCTGTTGGTAGAATGGATGCCAAAAGGAGAGACTCTTTTAACCAAACAAAAGATGATAAGTATGATTAATTCATCATATGGAACTTCTATTCTAAAAAACAGGCAATTTCGTAAAAATTTACTTCAGAGTATGAATGAATCTGATATTTTAAAAATACGAGATGCATGCTTAGTTGGTCGTGAACGTAATGAGAGTAATCCATTGACGTTAATTGAGATTATTGCAAATAAACCGTGGGGCAAAAATGCAGTGACAGCTTATTTATTAAAGATGTGGGATGTACCAGAATCGGTGTTAGATAAGCCAGTAGATACGACTGTAATTGAAAATGAAATTTTCGCTCCAGATGATCAATTTTATGAATTACTAGATTATCAGTATTACATTAAACAAAGGGTATTGAATAATTTGAATTCTGGTCATTTATTGGAAAGAATGCTTGTACATATGCCTACTGGTACAGGAAAAACAAAAACAGCTATGCACATTATTACAAATTACATTAATTTTACTTTGGAAAAGAAAGGAATAGTGATTTGGGTAGCTCATACAACTGAGCTATTACAGCAGGCATATGATACTTTTGAATCAGTGTGGCAGCATTTAGGTGATGGGAAAATTACTGCATATAAGTTGTGGGGAACAAAGACGATAGGGGATATAGATAGACCATTAAATGGTATAGTTTTTTGTGGATTATCGAAAATTATGTCGATAGCGGATTCTAATCCTGAGCTATATGAAAGACTAAAAAGAGATTGTAGATTAGTTGTTTTCGATGAAGCTCATAAAGCAGCCGCTAAACAGACTCAAAAAGTCATTGAGGGATTAATGAGGATGCCGGCTGGATATGAAAATAGGGCTTTGATAGGACTTACGGCGACGCCAGGTCGAACTACAGAAGATTCGTATGATAATAATATGCTAACTAATATGTTTGGGAATAAGCTTATTTATATTGATTCAAATATATTAAATCAGATCAATCTAGGTCGATTGAAGGCTCTCAACACAGTGGCAGAAAATAACATAATTAAGTACTTCCAAGAACGTAGAATTTTAGCAAAAATGAATCCCAAGAAACTTACATATAAGACGGAGTTCTCAGAAGAAGATTTAAAAACACTTAGTAGCGCATTAATCGATATGGGATATGACGATAAGGAATATACAGATGAACAGTTAAAGGTGTTGGCTAGAAATAAAGAACGTAATCTTGCGATTATGGCCCAGCTAAGACAGTTGAATCTTGATAAGAAACCAACAATAGTATTTGCTTGTTCAGTTGATCATGCAAAGATGTTAGCAGCAATGTTAACACTTGAGGATATACCCAATAGCTTAGTATTGGGAGAAATGGATTCAATAGATAGAAAACATGCAATTGATATGTTTAAAGATAGAAATTCTGGGGTAGATATTATTATTAATTATGAAGTTCTTACAACAGGCTTTGATTCAAAAAATATAAAATGTGTGTTCATAACTAGACCAACAAAGTCAATTATTTTGTACAGTCAGATGTTAGGTAGGGGGTTAAGAGGACCATTGATGGGTGGCAATGAAGAGTGCGATTTGATAGATATTGATGATAACTTACAAGCATTTGACAACGAAACAGCATTTTCACATTTTAATGATTATTGGAGAATTTAGGAGGTACATATGGGAGCAAGTATTGTAGATATTAAAAATATGGGAGATGCCCTTAGAAATACAGGTTACAAGAATATCGAAAGCGCTGTATCGGAAATTATTGATAATTCGATAGAGGCAAATGCTAAAAATATATTTGTTATTTTAAGAGAGGGGATTGCACTATCGGGTAGAAAGGTTGTTACAGAAATTGGTTTTTTAGATAATGGAGATGGTATGGCAACAAATATACTGGCAAATTGTCTTGGTATTGGTTCGTCTACTAGACAAGCACGGAAAGGAATGGGAAGATTTGGTGTTGGGTTGCCACAAGCATCTTTATACGCTTGTCCTGAAATAGAAGTGTATTCTTGGCAGAATGGAATTGAGAATGCTCAAAAGGTTTATCTTGATATTAACAAGATAAAAAATGGTGATCAGACGGAAATTGAGGATCCGGAATTAAAGCCTCTTCCAGCGCCATATGCTTCCTATATAAATTATCAGACTGTATTTGAACAGTATGATTTTTCCAAATCAGGTACATTAGTAATTTGGAAGAAGTGTGACAGAGTAAATCCAAAAACCCGTGGGCCATTGACAGAGAGATTGGAATTTAGTTTGGGACAAAAGTTCCGTTATTTTATTCATGATAGAGTATGCAGTATTAAAATTGTATGTGATGAAAACCCGGATGTAGCAGTTGATGTGGCTCCGAACGATCCTTTATTTTTAATGGAAGATAATTGTGTTCTCTGCAAAGCTGATGAACCTAAGAAGATTTATAAGCCAGGACAGGAAGACGGGATAGAGGCTCCTTTCGAATTATATACAGCAAAGGGAGCAGGAACTGGAGAAGTAAATATTCCAATTAAGTATATTGATAGAAATGGTAATAGGGCAGATGGGTCAGTTTTAGTGCGCTTTTCAATTGTAAAGGATAAGTTCTATGATGAGACAGCTATTCCAAAAGGATTAAATCCTGGAGATTATGCATTGGGAAAACATGCTGCTAAAATGGAGGGGATTTCTGTAATTAGAGCAAGGAGAGAAATTGATTTTAGAAGATTTGATTTCTATAATGTTATTAATGAGCCACAGCATAGATGGTGGGGATGTGAAATTATTTTTGATCCAGAACTTGATGAAGTGTTTGGCGTTGCAAATAATAAGCAGTATGTAGAGTTAAAGAAAACTGATGTAACCGATCTTGATCCTGATGAAATAGATGTTCCACCAATTTGGGATCAGCTAGCTGATACAATTATTTCTACAATTAAGGCTATGTATGCTCAAAATCAGGAAACACGTCACAATACTAGAACATTTGAAGAGACGCAGAGTCCAAGTACAGATATCATAAATACAGTAGAACATGATCCTGCTATAATTGATATAGATGACGAAGAAAAAGAAGATGGAGAAACATCTCCAGAATTAGTTGCAGAAACAGGTAAAGAGGAATTAGAAAAAATTGGTTATGAAAATCCCACAGATGAGCAAGGAACAGCATTTATCAACAATTCTGTAAACTTTGTATATGCTGATAAAGGCGAGAGAAGTCCAGCTTTTGATTATAAGGCAGTTCTTACAACAACTGTAATAACAATTAACACAAGTCATAAATTATACACATCATTTTTGAGTAAGATATACCCTAATGCCGAAGTGAAAACTACATTTGAATTATTTTTGGCATCTTTGATTCAGTCAGTTAGAAAAACTGATACATATCAGTCAGTTGAGAATGATCGACTTATGACTGCGTGGTATAACAGATTAAATAGTTATATTTCAGAACAGTTGAATCCTAGAAATAATAAGTAGGTGAAGATATGGCAATTTTATTTTCTAATGAAATTATGGATTCTGTAGTAAAAGAACTACATAAAGCAACAAATTCAGTTCAAATAATAACTGCGTATTGCAAAGAAAAAACGTTTAGGTACTTAGATTCAGAAATAAATACAGAAGTACATGAAAAAAGGCTGCTGGTACGTTTTCGACTAGATGATATACTGAAAGGTAGTACTGACTTTGAAATACTGAGATATGGAATTGAGCATGGTTGGAAGGTTTATTTAAGATTTGACCTACATGCTAAGACATATATCGTTGATAACAAGAGATGTCTAGTGGGGAGTGCAAATGTAACTAATTCTGGATTAAATATTGGAGAATCGGGGAATGTGGAAATGGCTGCATTTGTAGACGTTGAACATCAAGATATTGAAAAAATAGGAAATTTGTTTAATGATGCGATATTAGTTGATGAAGCTATTTTTCTTAATTTAAAGAAACAGTTTGATTTGGTGAAAAAAGGAGCAATAACAGATGTATATAGTTGGGATAACTCAATAATGGATTTATTCAATTCTCAGATTTATACTCTGTTTTCCTATGAAATTCCAGGAGATTTTGAACTTAAAGTGGGTGAATATTTTCAGTTTCTTGATGTAAATTTTGATGGGAATAAGAAAAAGCTGAAAGAAAAATTTAGGTGGAGTAATGTATACATATGGCTTATTAATACATTAAGAGAGTGCGGAGATTGTATGTATTTTGGAGAATTGTCTGAAAAGCTTCACAATACAGTCGTCTCAGATCCCAAGCCTTACAGAAGAGACATCAAGCAAATGCTGGCAAATTTATTGAGACTAATAGATGAACTTGAAATGGAAGAGATTGTTATAGATAGACCTAATTTTTCACAGAGAGTTACTTTAGTGAGGAAGATGATATAATGAGTACGAGTATTTATGATATGGATATTTTTGCTCCGTTACAAACGGATTTAGAAGCTTTTCAAGAAACATATACTTTATCTCCTGAATTATGGAGTAAATTTAAAATTGATGATTTGCCAGGTGTTGACTTTTCAAATTGGAAAGAAGAAAAGTTAATAGAGAATGGCAAATTTTCAGATAGTTTGGCTAATATTACTAATGCATATGGAGGAATATACATATATTCAATTGAACCAAATATAATACCAAGTATTGGTTGTTACGTTATGTACATTGGGAAAGCTTCAAAAACACAAAATGAGAATCTTAGAGTACGTGTGAAATCTTATCAAAAACAGATTGGAAGTAATTATGATAGGGATAGATTGCATAGACTTTTTGTCAAATGGGGAGACTATGTGCATGTACATTATCTTGCAATAGACTCGACAAATGATGTTATAACAGCGTTGGAAGATAGGCTTATTGCTGCATATGGAAAACCTAGATGTAATTCTGATGTAAGGGTTGAGTCGGTAAAGAGGGCTACTCGTGCATTCAATTAAGGAGATTGATTATGAAAATACCTGCAATTAGAGGGAAAATAGGTCAATGGACTTATTATTCAGGAATAATGACTTTTGAGCAAATTGCAAATAATGTTATTCCGTCAATAAATGAAATATATCAGGCACAATGTTTGGATGATTTATTGCAAAGGGCAATCACAGATAATTACGAAAGTATCACAAATTATATATTAAAAGATGACGAACGGTTTTTTAATGCATTGATTTTGGCTGTTTATGATGGAGATCCTCAATGGTTTGAAGTTGAATTTCCAGAAGAACAAAAAGAGTACACTAACGTCGGATTTTTGGAGATAGAAGCAAACACTATGGAAAAATTTGATCCGACAAAAACAACAATATTCCCTGTAGATGGTCAACATAGGGTCAGGGGCATTATTGAGGCTTTGAAGAAACAACCTAATTTGTCAATGGAACAAATTCCAGTTATTGTTATTGCACATCAGCAGAGTGAGGATGGTAGAAAGAAAACAAGAAAATTGTTTTCAACTTTAAATCGACGAAATAGGGCTGTTGGTAAAAATGAAAATATAGTATTAGACGAAGATGATGTTTGTTCTATAATTACGAGAGAGTTGATTCAAGATAATCCTTTGTTTTCTGGTAATCGAGTTGTTAATATTAAAGGAAAGCAAATTCCTGCATCTAATGGAAAGGCGATAACATCTTTAATTGCACTTTACGAGGTTGTTGATTGGCTTGTACAGCAAAAACTTCAACTTACTGGTAAAAAGTATGCAGAATATAAATTATATAGACCTAATGATGAAGAAATAGCAGGTATTAGGAAATATATATTTGATATTATGCAGGCGTTTATGGAAAATATGTCATCGGTAAGTCAATTTTCTATGAGTGAAGAAGAGAACCCTGCAAATGAATATAGAAATTCAAAAGGTGGTAATATTGTATTTAGGCCAATGGCTATTTTAGAGATTTTTAAGGCTGCAACTATAATAAGCCAAAAGAGAGAATGTTCTTTTGCGGAAGCTTTTGGATATCTAGATAAGGTTTCTCTTAATTTGGACAAAAGCCCCTGGTTAGGGTTTTTGTGGGATGGAACAAAAATGATTAGTGGAGGTTCACACACTATTATTAGATATTTATTACTATATATGGTGGATGAGGATTTATTAAGTTGTGAAGAAAAAAATAAGCTTTTTGTTGAATATGCAAAAATACTTAAAATTTCAGAAGATAAGGCAAGGGTTATTCTAAATAAAATACATTAAGAAACTGATACGTAATCTAACTTTTGTATGTAGAATATTAATATGTGTAGGTTAATTTAAATATTCATTGTAGGTTTTACAGCTATAATAAAAATTGGGTACGGTGAAAATTTATATATCTGTCGGGAGCATCCCAAAGTTTGTGTAAACCTTCAAACTGATGTAAGATAAAATTACTCAGTTTGGAGGTTATTTTTATGGCAAGAAGAAAAGACAGCCCACAAAAAGCAGCAATGAGAGAAATGATGCGTGACTATCTGAAAAATAATGATATCAGCATCAAAGATGGCACCGATGTAAACAGTATCATGCGCGACATGATGTCTGTCCTTTTGGAAGGTGTCTTGGATGAAGAACTGGATGAGGAGTTAGGATATTCCAAGTATGACTACCGAAACAAAGAAACGGACAATAGTAGAAATGGACATTCCCGTAAAACTATGCATACCAGTTATGGAGATATGGATGTAGCCATTCTGTAAATGTCAATGAAAAAGTTTACCAGTCGCTAGCGAAAAAGTTTACCACTCCGCTAACGAATTAGTTTACCATCTGCTATTGAATAAGTTTACCACTTTGGCTCAAATATAAGGGAATGCCCGTGGTAATTGACATTCCCCCAGATGTTAGCCGTAAAGCTTATCAGCTACACCCTCGTATGCATCAAGCATAAGTTCATAGTTGTCATCCAGTTCCTTTACGGTTTGCTGTAGGAGCCAGATATCTTCTATGAGATTGTTGTATTTTTGGATCAGTTCTGACTTCGTCAGATCTGTGTTTTCATCAAGAAAGTGGTACTCATTCATCTGAGACGGCCTCCTTTCCTGAAGTGATCACAGCTGCGTGTTCATCCCGATAAGGGTTGGACGAGTTCATGTTGAGTACGTGAGACATAAATGTCAGACGCCCAACCAGAGCAGCTACCATTGTTTTATTTTCAAACATAGTTGTCCATTCAGAGAACTTGAGATTAGTTGATACTATAACGCTTTGTCTCTCTGCCCGATCAGATATGATCTTGAATAACAGCTCAGACTGATGAAGGTTGAATGTCAGATAGCTGAGCTCGTCAATTATAAGAAGTTCGGCTTTATCCAGCTGGTGCTCAAGCTTCATGAGGCTTCGATTGTCCTGCGCTTCAATCAGCGAGTTAGCAAGATTTGCTGCAGTGTAGAATTTAACCTTCATGCCCAGGTTGCAGGCCTTGATGCCGAGTGCAATAGACAGATGTGTTTTGCCGGTACCGGGATTCCCGATCATGACTATGTTTTTACGTTTTTTGATAAAGTCACATGTTGCCAGTTCATTAAGATAAGCTTCATCCAGATGTTCAAATCTGTGCAGATCAAGCTCATCAAAAGTTTTCAGATATGGAAAATGGGCCGCTTTAATGTGCCTTTGCCTTGTTGCAGCTTGTCTGGTATCATACTCATTCTTCATAAGTTTGATCAGGAAGTCTGCATAACTGGAATCGTCATTCAGATGCTGTATTATATCGTTGCAATGCTTGAAAGTTGGCAGTTTTAAAAGTTTAGAGTAGAACTCTATTGTCTGCTGTTTTAATTCATCCATCAGCTCACCCCGCATTTCTTATCAAACCTTACGAGATCCGGGTCAACTACTTCAATGTCATTACTCATGTGAATGATGTTTGTTTCTACCGGTTTGTGCAGATTTGAGCGTATGATATCAACCGTAGGTACTATTCCTGATGGAAGGCTGTGTTTGACAGCAAGGATTTTTTCTTCACCATAATCCACACACAGTCTGAGAAGCTTAACCATTTCGGCATTACCACCGGGAAGCTTTTTGCCCCAGTCGATGAGTTCTTCAGCAACCGTGTCACGTACTGGTTTTGCCTGAAATACGCCTCTTGGCTTGCGTTCCAGCAGATCAATGTAGTGCTCAAGGCGGTAAGAAGTTTTTCCTGAACCAAAGAGCCTGTCATGTGTTGCAATAAGTTTTCCATTATACATGATGAGGACTTTATCAGCGTATCCTTTTACGGTTACTGTACGGCGTAGATATCTTACCGGTACTGAGTAGTTATTCTTTTCAAATCTGGCCGTAGAATAATCACCTATCTCAGGAGTTGCAGTGCGGCTTGTATCATACCTATATATAGGAACAGAATGAAGATACAACTGCTCCTCATGGTATGCTTCATTTACACTTATCGTTCTTGACTGAACTTTGTGAGTTTTGCGGTAATTCAGACAATCCTCTATGAGCTTTGCGTTAAGCTCCTCAAGAGACTTGGCTTTTGGTACTGGCACCATAAAATTTCTTCGTGAATAACCGACTAGATTTTCAACCAGACCTTTTTCGTTACCGCTTGCTATGTTACAGAAATCAGTCTGAAATGCATAATGAGCTGCAAATGCCGCATAGTCATCGGTTGCTATAGCATGTTTGCCAAAGCCCTCCCTAACGGCAACTTTGGCATTGTCAAAAATCAATCGATTGGGCACGCCGCCAAAGTGATCAAACATACGTTGCTGGGCTTCGAGAAACGATTCAAGGTTCTGCGTATAAAACAACTGGACAAATATGTCACAGCTGTAACATAATCGCCCGCAGAAGCTGTATAGCTTTTGCTTGACACCATTTAGATAAACAGTGCATTCACCCCAGTCTATCTGTATGGCATCTCCGGGATCATACTCAAGCGGTATGTCTGCCTGTGGATGTACAGAATGCTCTTTTCTAAGATCGTTTACGGCCTTTCTGATAGTGGATTCTCCTCCGGCGAATCCCTTCTCAGCGACAAGACGATCATAAATACGTTTTGCCGTGTGCCGTTGCTTGGCGAGCCCCTCCCGTTCATCTTCTCTGAAACAAGAGAGAATGAATTCGCGAGTCTCGTCGGTGATGATTGTTGAATCCCTGTGGTACTCTTTCCGATTACCCGGGATAGTAGTTCCATCACAATACTTTTTGACTGTCTGCCTGGATATGCCAAGTGTTTTGGCTATGGCTCGGATCGACATTCCGTCATTGTGATAGGAACGGATAAGGTAATACATGTCCATTTCTACTTTCACACCTTTCGTCTCCTTCGTAAGATTTTGAACATAAAAATCTTACAGGATGTATTCCAGGTGGTAAACTTATTCAGTAGCGAAATGGACTAAAGTGGTCAACTATTATAATAGCGTTTACAAGCCATTCCAAGGGATCGTAATGGTGATTATGAACCACAGCTGATTAAGAAGTATCAAAATACAGTAACTCAGGACATGGAAGAAAAAATACTTTCTATGTATGCCAAAGGAATGACAACCGGCGATATTGAATCTCACATGCGTGAATTATACGATATTGATATTTCTGATAGTACAATCAGCAGGATCACAGACAAAATTCTGCCAATTGTAAAGGAATGGCAGGAGCGTCCTCTGGAAGAAGTGTATGCAGTTGTATTTATGGATGCAATCCACTATCATGTTCGCAGCGAAGGTCGTATTGTAAAACGTGCGGTTTATATCGCTCTTGGTATCGACATGAATGGGAAAAAGGATGTCCTTGGAATGTACGTAGGCGAAAACGAAAGTGCAAAGTTTTGGCTTTCAATCATGAATGGATTAAAAAACCGCGGAGTTGAAGATATACTTATTGCATGTGTTGATGGTTTGAATGGATTTCCACAGGCAATTGAGGCTGTTTATCCTAAAACAGAGATCCAGCAGTGCATCATCCATCAGATCCGTAATTCAACAAAATTTGTTTCATATAAAGACATCAAAAATCTGATGGCTGATTTGAAACTCGTATATGCTGCACCAACGGAAGAAACAGCATTAAATGAGTTAGAGCTGTTTAGAGATAAATGGGATTCCAAGTATCCTAAGATTTACAAATCCTGGTATGATAACTGGGCAACTCTGTCGACTTATTTCAAGTATCCAGAAGCAGTAAGGCGCCTGATTTACACAACAAACGCCATCGAAGGTTTTAACCGCCAGCTCCGAAAGGTAACAAAAAGCAAGACTGTTTTTCCGTCGGATGACAGCCTTTTAAAAATGCTGTATTTGGCAACTATGGATATCACGAAAAAATGGACAGGTCATAGGCACGACTGGGGTCAGATTCACTCCCAGCTGGAAATCTATTTTGAAGAACGCCTGGCAGGACGGAACCTGTAAAACAGATAATTTTAGGCAGGTCTTATTGACATGCCTAAAAACTCCTGTATAATGCAGAAATGGGCAGAACCCGCGAAGTCGGCTCTGCCCATTTGTAACTATTCACAAATCTTATATCGGTTTTTAACGTTTACACAAAACTTGAAATGGTCTCCTAAAGAAGACGTGCCTACACCCCCAAATACGGTCTCATACCATCCAGAAATGCTTCTGTCAGGAAAGCAGACATCTTGTCGCTGCTTTCCTGGCAGTTATCCACCGCAAACTTGTGCAGTATACCAACCACGCCGCCTATTGCGTATGCTACGGCGTATGAGTATTTCTCCTGGGCCAGGCCGGTCTTGCTGGATTTTTCCAGAATTGATCGCACGTATATGTGGAACATTGTCAGTGCCTTTTCCACGAAATCATAAGCCTCAGGTGTGGCAATGATGATCATGAGAAATTTATTTGCTTTCATGTATTCGCATAGAGACCTGAAGAACTGGTGGCAGATCTCAAGATTGCCTTCTGGTTTGAAGCTATTCATGATCTGAAATATTTCATCGACGATGCGGTCTTCCATGGCATTGATGAAAGCAGGCATGTCTTCGTAGTGGTTGTAAAATGTGCTTCTGGTCACACCTGTGAGTTTGGTTATCTCGGACACGCTTATTTTGTTCAGAGCCTTTTGACCTGCAAGTATCTTGAATGCATCTAGAAGGTCACTTTCAGTTCTATCATATCGGGAATCGGTTGAGTTGATCATGGCTGTCTCCTTTATCTGCTGCCTAGCTTGGTGCTGCAGTTTTGTCACTATCTAATACAGCAATGTTACAATAATAATGCGTGTGAGTCTATTGTTATACGAGATTTCTTTTGATCTTTTTTGTAGAACTCTTTTCAAATGGCTCTTTTCTTATATCCAGTGCAGAGATTCTTTTGTATGTTGGCTGGTTTTTGTTGAAGGTATCAATGATTTTTTGCAATTTTTCAGAAGTCCTGGCTGCATCCATATGTTTCTTATCTACAAAATCCTGATCTGGATATATGTGAGCAGTGAGATGGTTGCCGTCGCCGGTAATGACTATTTCTGAAATAAGAGGTTCCACAGAAAGCTTTCCTTCTAGTTCCTCAGGGGAAATGTTTTCACCATTTGCCAGAATGATGAGGTTCTTTTTCCTTCCAGTTATATACATGAAACCATCGGAGTCGAGATAACCAAGATCTCCGGTGCAGAGCCAGCCGTCTTGAAAAGCTTCTGCGGTCTCGTCTGGCATGTCGTAGTATCCGGACATGACGCTTGTGCCTTTTACCTGAATTTCCTCATCGATAAAACGAACAGCACAGTTGTCCAGGAGTTTGCCAACGGATCCGGGTCTGTTGTATCTGTGATTGTTGGAGCAAATTACAGGGGAGCATTCAGTCATGCCGTATCCCTGGAGTATGTCTATTCCGTATTTTTTGAATTCGGTAACATACATAGGATCCAGATATGCCCCTCCGCAGAATATATATTCCAGTTTACCGCCAAATGCTTCCTTTGCAACCAGCTTTTTAGGAAGGAGAGGGTTGACGTCTTTGAGTTTTTTGTAAATGGTTTCTACCATGAGAGGAACCATCAGCATGCCAACGGGCTGGAACCGTTTCATGTTTTTCAGCATGTGTAGCAACGAGTCATTGATGCAGATAGTGGCGCCCAGTGAAATGCCCTTCATCCATTCCATTGTCAGGCAGAAGGCGTGATGTATAGGAAGAACGCTCAGAATAGTTACACCAGGTTCCAGATTTACATATACATTTTCAACATTTTGCGCGAGATTGAATTGAGACAGCATGACGCCTTTGCTTTTACCTGTTGTTCCAGAGGTATACATAAGCGTACACATTTTATCTTTATCCTGATCGGCAAATGCAAAGTCAGCCGGTATGGTAATTTCGCTGCGGAGCTGTTCAAATGACAAAATTGCTAATTGTGGATTTGAATCTTCACCCTCCAGATGCTCTATATCGACTTTCTTTTCCATGGTGAATACAATATTCATTTCGGGACAATCGTCTGTCAGTTCTGTTATCACATCCTTTCTGGATGCTCCGCAGAATAATGCAGTTGATCCTGACCGATTCAGAAGTTCATGTAATTCCGGAGCAGACAGGTTTGCATCCAGCGGTACAGCAGTATTTCCCGTGAAAAGTATAGCCATGTAGGCGCAGATCCATTCATAAGAGCTGCTTCCCACCAGTGCAATATGTGTTCCGCAGAGTCCATTATTTCGCAAAATGACAGCAGTTTTGCGAATGTCATCCCACATATCTCCGTAGCTCTTTTCAACAATCTCTCTGTGAGACAGATATTTAACAGCTATTACATCTCTATATACCCGACAGCTTTTTTCAACAATTTCCAGAATATTTTCTTCCATATATCATATCTCCATTTCTTTTATGTGAGGCAAAATGGGACATACTCCGTCGTCCCAGATTTTTAATGTTAAACCGATGCAGAAGAGCTTGTCAGGTTGTCAAGGTACTTGATGGCGTCTTCTATAGTGTGAATATTGATGATCTCATCTTCATCGATTTCCACGTCAAATGTATCTTCAAGGTCGCCGAGAAAAGTCATGAAATCAAGGGAGCTAAAGCCCAAATCTTCTATGAATCGCATATCATTAGTGATCTCATCAGCTGGTATATTGCAGTATTCGGCAACAATGTTTAAAAATGTTATATTGTTATTCATATTAAAAATCTCCTTCTTGAATTAATCAAATGGGGTCAGGCACCTCCGTCCCCACGAAGGGGGGCAGGAACCTCCATCCCCCAAAAATAGTTAGATGCATTCGATGATTTCGCCCACAGTCATTTCTGGCTCGGCAATGCCTTTGAAGATTATCTTCATAAGGTAGTAGTAGAACAGTTCAATGTCCTGTTCGGAGAGACTTGCGGTCTGGTATCTGAAATAGAAATTCAGGCCCAGATCATTTGCACTGTGCATGACAGTGAGATAGATCTTTTGTTTTGATGTACCATTTGGAATCCACATGCTCCTTACGGAAATGTCTTCGAGATGCGGATTTTTAAGCCTGATAGGAAGAGGCTGGTAAGTAAGCCCCACGCTCTCATAAGTAGTGTGTGGAGGAGTGTGGAACATTTCTTTCATCTGGTCAGACAAAAGTTCCGGGTCATAATTGCAGTGTCGGTATACATGATTCTGAACATCCTGAATCATGAAAACTGCATCCAGAAATTCTGTGTCCGGATCAATGATGGTTCTGCAAGGGTATGCCATTGCGCGAGAGCCACCTGATACCCACTCGGCATGTGTGGAACGTCTTGAAACATAATTCCTTATGGAAATGTCGGTCTGTCCGCCATTTGCCTTGGAGAGATAAGTTCGTATTCCCATGAGAATGAGGTTGGTCATGGATATGTGATTGTTCATACAAAAATCCAGAAGATTCTGGGTTGGCTCAGCATCCAGATGATAGTTCTTTGTAGCGACAGACAGGTTGTTAATTTCCTGATCTGCAGCGCGGAGTGACTTGTCATTGTGAAGGCGTCTGCTTTCCTGAAGTATCCGTTGTCCCTGTATATCGGAGTAAATAGGTTCTCCATTTTCCTCCAGCACATTTTGCCAGTACATGCGGTCTTTTGAGACACGTTTTTCGTCTGTGCTTTTTTTAAGATCACGTTCGACCATGTCAGTGAAACTTGCCATGTCCTCAGGATAAGGCGTGCCAAATTTGTAATGACAGTACAGTTCCATGATGTCATTCACCATGATGATAGCTCCACATGAATCCATGAGTCTGTGATCGATCTTGATGTACAGCCCATTGTAGCCACCCGGAAGCGAGATCATTTTTATCACATTCATTGGAATATTGTCCCCGTCAAACGGAATTCTGGACCATTCTTCCATGCGGTGATAAGCGTCATCACCGGAAAGCCATGAAAGGTTTTCGTAATCAATATCTCTGTCATCGTGAGAAACAACATATTGCCGTACCTCTCCATTTGGGTCAACTTTTGTAAAACGGATTCGCAGGCATTCGTATCTCTCGTATTCCAGTTGTATGCATTTTTTCAGCAGACCAAAATCAAGCGGCGCCTGCAGAGTCATACAAATGCTTATATTTGCGACTTGCTGAGTGCCAAATTCAATAATTGGTTTGAAATGTATCTTTTGTGAAGGTGTTAATGGATAATATTTTCTTGGCATAATTTACTCCTCCTGATGTTCTGATACGCTGTGGGAAAAGTTATCATAAGAAAGATGAGGATTCAATATGCAGGATCCGCTAATGGACACTTTAGATGAAATTGACCGGAAATCGGGGACGTTCCTTCTGTCACCAAGAGTGTCCCCCTGTAACGAATAAGACAGGGGGACACTCTTGGTGACAGAAGGAACGTCCCTACATGTATTAAAAATCAGAGCGATAAATTTGAAGTCTCACTTGAGGTATTTTAAGGGATTTAATAACTGTTATATTTGGTTATAGAAATCTCGGCAAACCCTTGAAAATACTAAAATTTTCGTGGGTGTCCTCCCCGTCACATCTTGTATTGTGTTATATCGTTTTACCCTTGTTTATGAACCCTCATAAGGGAAAAAACAAGGGAAGGAATCAACTGCGAAAACATTGTTTTTGACCAGTTAGGTAGAAAAAATTACCACCTATTGATAAAGTATAGATAATAATCCTAATCCAGATATACTACAAAGCAAGAAAGGAGGAAAATCATGAAACTGAATATTAATATCGATGCGGAAGCTAAAGAACCTGAAATTATGATTACAACAGCACAGATGACGGAAGAAGTTAACAGAGTTGTTGATTTTGTAAGCAGATTAGATGATGCTCCAACAATTATTTCCGGTATCAGAGAGGATAAGGTCGAACTATTAGATCCGGATCACATAGTAAAGATTTACGCAGAAGACAGTAAAGTTTTTACCCAAACAGACAATGGTACGTATCAAATTAGATTGAGACTATATGAAGCGGAAGAAAGATTGGATAACAGTAAGTTTGTAAGGATATCAAATTCAGAAATTGTGAATCTTAAGAAGGTTAAAAGCCTTGATTTAAGCTTTGTAGGAACAATTTGTATGGAATTATCGAATGGGACTGTAAGTTATGTTTCCAGAAGATATGTTTCAAAGATCAAAAAAGTATTAGGATTATGAGGTGACTAAAAATGAAAAAAGAATTATTTTCTAGAATATTTGTTGGATTATTGGGTGGAATTGTAATTAGTTATTTGATTACAATTGGAATTTCACTTGCAATCGGTGATGGTAGTTACTATTCATGTGTTCCGAGTTTGATTGAACGATTTGGCAATGAGGTAACAGCGATTATCATACAGACTGTTTTAAGTGCCGTTCTTGGAGCAGGATTTGCAGGAGCATCTGTTATCTGGGAAATAGATAAGTGGAGTTTATTAAAACAAACAAGCATTTATTTTGGAATTGTATCTGTACTTATGATGACAGTTGCATATATTTGCGAATGGATGGAGCATTCTGTTAAAGGTGTATTAAGCTATTTTGCTATTTTTGTTGCAATATTTGTTGTAGTTTGGATAGTACAATATTTGATTTGGAAGATACGTATTTATAAGATAAAAGAAGGCATTCAAAAGAATAATTAGTCGAAATACACAGAGTACAAATCGAAGATTTGTGCGGTGGGTGTATTTCGCTCTACGAGGCTGAAAAATGATTTGTGCTAAATATAAAAAGATTATGAATTTTTAGAAATTCATTGACAAAAGAATGGCATTTGGTTCAATAATATTGAAGGAGGGTCCTGCCGATAAGTGGACGTTCAAAAAGCGTTAGGGTCGCTACGGTGACACTACATTCAAGGACTATGGAAACATAGTCCTTGAAATATTTTAAAGAAGAAATGAATGATTCAAGCACCATTAGAAGTATATCGTATTGATATGAAATACATCAGAAACTTACATAATATAGATGACAGAGTTTTATCGGTATCTCCTCAGATTGGTAAGGACGAGCGACCTTTTCTTGGAGTGCTTGTTATTTGTAATGAACATAAGTATTGTGTTCCCTTATCTAAGCCAAAGGAAAAGCATGAAAAAATGAGGGATAAAATTGATTTCAAAAAGATTGTATGAATTGTAATTTTCCGCATTGAATATTAAGAGACTTGTTGGTGTATGTCTTTTGCTGTTTTATTATATTCTTTCAAAAAATGAAAGCTAATCTTTGAATAAATATCTTTTGAATTTAAGTGACGCTTGACACATTTTCCCCGTCTATTAGAGTGAAAGGCCTTAATACAAAGGAGGAGGAGAAGCCTATGGATGATAAGCAGATATTAGATTTATATTGGGAGCGCTCCGAAGCTGCTATATCCGAAACTTCAAAAAAATACGGAAAGTATTGCAGATACATAGCCTTTAATATTCTTCACAATGACGAAGACAGCGAGGAATGTGTAAATGATACTTATTTAAGAGCTTGGAACAGCATACCGCCTAACCGTCCATCTGTCCTAAAAACTTTTTTAGGGAAGATTACTCGCAACTTATCTTTGGACAGGTACGAACTGCTCAATGCAAAGAAACGTAATGGCGGGCAAATGCCATTGATTCTTGATGAAATACAAGAGTGCATACCATCGTTGGATAGTACAGAAAACATTGTTGAAGAAATTGCTCTAACGGATATTCTCAACCGCTTTCTTTCTTCCCTGTCATTAGAACAGCGAAAAATCTTTATGAGAAGATATTGGTACTTATCGCCCATTAAAGAAATTGCAACGGAATATGATATGAGCGAGAGCAAAATCAAGATGTCATTATTTCGTTCAAGGAACGAACTTAAAAAATTGTTAGAGAAAGAAGGTATCTCTGTATGAAAGAAAAGAAACTTTTAAGGGCATTGGGAAATGTCGATAATCAGTATATTAAGGAGGCTGAACCTATGAAAAAAACAAGTAAAATAACTAATCGGCAAAAATGGGTGTCTGTTGCTGCTTGCTTCGTACTCGTTGCTGTGATTGGAGTGGGAGTTTTTCAAAGCAATCTGTTTGGTACAAAAAACGATATTGCCACGCTGGATGGTGGAGAAACAATTACTTTTGTTAAAAATGACTTATCACAATCTTCAATTAACTTAAATGTAACAACAAGGCCCTTGAGCGATGCTGAGATTGAAATGCTTTTTGCAGACTTGCCTGTTACCGCAGATGCTTACTTTGATGCTGACAATCATAATATTCTGGGTTTTGAGGGAAAAATTGGTGATACAAGAATGGTAGTATCTAAACAGGGTGTAAATCTATTAGATACTATCATTGATGGAAATACAATCACTTCAAGTGTAGACGGCGTTGATATCAATGCAGGATATTTCGTAACAAAGTCAAATAGTCAAGGTATCAAAACCGTAATATATTATGCAACCTTTGATATGGGAGAGAACACTATTTATGTAGAGTATTCTGGCGTTGAAAATGAAAGTGAAACTGTAAAAAACAACTTGGTAGACACAATTTTGAAGTTGATTGAGAACGGTGCATTTGATTTGAGCCAAATCCAAGAATAATTTGCAAATTTCATATACTAAGAACTTGATGTAACGCCTATACCCTTAAAAATATTTGGCTTCGGTATGTCAATATCGCTATGTTATTATAATGTGTATGCAAATTTGTACGACAAGGCAAAGCTAACAGCATTGTATTATTCATTATCAGGAAGAGTGGCTATCAGGCTTGATGAACTGATTGGGGGCTAAGTTATGAACGACGACAATGAAAATGTGTTGATTATTGCATATAACTTGTTCTGCACCATACTAATACCAGCAGTAATAGTATTGATAGGAATTTGGTCTTTGGAGTCGGAGAGCGATTTCACACATGGACGAACAGGAGGATTGCCGATGGGGGCATTGACTGTATTCGTTCCAGAGGTTATATTTGGTTTGAAGTGGAAAATGAAAAGGGCGTTTACAATTTCATGCTGTATTGCGTGGTGTATCTTCCTTCTTAAGATGGCACATTATTTCTTTGCTGTGGTTACAAATGCATCAATTACATATTATGGAACGGTGTGCATTGTGCTATTTGGATTAATGTGGAGTATAGTCATGGAATTGAAGCAGGAATTAAAAGAATACATTTTGGAGTTTCCACAGGAATATTGGCTTGTTCCTTGTTCTAATAGTTCGAGATATAACAAGGTGTTTCGCTTTATATGGTTAGTAGGCGTCGTTTTAGGAACGATATTTTTATTAATGATTAAATGGGGGATGAGTCTTTGATAAAAGTTATATTTTATTTTTTGCTTGTAAGTATAGGAGCAGGTTTGGTGCAGATGAAAATACCGCTGTTTGGTCGTCATAGCAAGCGGTGGGAAGAACAAAATTATGCACAGCGGTTTGGCGGTATCTTTTTTCCGGCATTCATTGCGCTTGTAGTTATCTTTTTATTTAATGAGTATAAGACGGCTCAATTACCCACTTTGAATGAAGAAATGCTGATGAATGGAGCGGAGTATTGTTTGGTAACTGATCTGAATGAGATAGGAGATGCGGATTATGCTTATGAGATAAAAAGCGGAAGCTCACAAGAGGAGATTTGTGGAATTATATCAAGTATATGTATAGACTTAAAAAGGGAAGATGATTTGGTAAATGCCAGATATGAAAACGGAGAATATATTATCATCAGCAATGGCATAACAATAGGACGGGCTGTCATAAATGACAAAGCAACAACAGATTTGTTGAAAATATACTTTTGCGACTAACAGTGGATGAGCGTTTCTGTGTAACTTTAGGCGAGAATATCAAAAAATTTTCGTTCTGTTCACATTAACTGCTATATATTCGTTGAAGAATTTGCTATAAAATAAGTGGTTAAGGATACCTGTTAGCCCATAACACGAAAGGCGATGTTATGTATGCGTATGTAAGCTCAGTAACAATTCTGTCTTTCTGCTAACGACAAGGCTTCCTATGACGTGACGTAGATTATAAAAGATATTAAAGAATGGATTACATCATGGAACGAGTAGTACAATTTTTAAAAGAAGCAGAGACATATTATTTGGCAACAGTAGAAGGTGACCAGCCAAGAGTAAGACCTTTTGGAACAGCACACATTTTTGAGGGAAAGTTGTATATCCAGACAGGTAAGGTTAAGGATGTATTAAAGCAGATTCACACTAATCCGAAGGTGGAAATCTGTGCTTTTAAGAATGGTGAGTGGCTTCGTGTAGCTTGAGAGTGAATCATGAGATTAAAGAACATTTTGATCATCGTAGATGATGTAGAAGAGTCTGTCAGATTCTATAAGGATTTATTCGGATTACAGGTCATTTTGAAACAGGAAGGTAATGTAATAATGTCCGAGGGACTTGTGCTGCAGGATGTTAATGTATGGTATGACAGTACCAAAATACCTACAACACCTCATAACAATATGACGGAACTGTACTTTGAAGAAAATGATATGGAAGGTTTCATCAGAAAACTTGAATCCTATGATTTCTGTTTGAATTATGTTACTGAACTGACTGAACTCGAAGGTGGACAGAATCTTGTAAGATTTTACGATCCAAGTGGAAACCTCATCGAGGTACGGACTCCCATAAATTACAAGTAAACTTTAGTGACTCTGAAAATATGTGCAGATAGTTGTACGGGAAGGTGCAGGAGAGTATGCCATTATTAAAGAACATGGCTAGAATTAAGCAACTAACAGAGGAAAATGTACATCTTAGGCTTCAAATAGAAGGGCTGTTG
>ENA-ORLM01000677-ORLM01000677.1-human-gut-metagenome-genome-assembly--contig:-NODE-677-length-28883-cov-3.237694_pt1 | contig 28883 bp, 25 predicted proteins | sample MGYA00243063_ERZ508815 | MGnify/ENA primary metagenome ERZ508815 (study PRJEB26277, sample SAMN04329768) | human gut metagenome | biome: human-associated habitat | host: Homo sapiens | place: USA...
AGCAGACGGTTCAGGAAAGCGTAGATGCCGGCGCCGATGCCGTCCATCTTGGCAATGCCGTTGCCGAGGGCAACCAGAACGCCGAAGATGACGGGCCAGACGAACAGCAGAACGACGGAAACCACGATGGAAACAACGGCGGTCACGATAGCAACGCTGCGCTTGCCGCTGAAGAATGCCAGCCAGTCAGGCAGCTGGGTATTCTTGAACTTGTTGTAGCAGGCAGCACCGATGACGGCGGCCAGGATGCCGATGAAGGAGTTGCCGGCGATCTTGCTGAAAGCAATGTAATCGACGGAGCCCTCCTCCAGGGCACGGACAGCACCGACAACGCCGGGGCTGAGCAGCTGCTGCATCATCAGGAAGCTGACCAGACCGGCCAGACCTGCGGTACCGTCATGGTCATCAGACAGACCGACGGCAGCGCCGATGGCGAACAGCCAAGCCATGTTGTCGATCAAAGCACCGCCGGCCTTGATCAGCAGGAAACCTACGGTGTAAGCGGCACCGGAGGTCGGGCCTTCGGCACCCATAACAGCGGGAGCCAGAGCGTAACCAATGCCCATCAGGATACCACAGACGGGCAGAGCAGCTACGGGAAGCATTAAGGCTTTACCGAGCTTCTGCAGATACTTCATCATAAAAGCATTCCTCCAAAAATTGTGAGTGGGTCTTTCCCAACTCGGCGCCGGGCCGTCTGGTTCCGCAGCCGCGACACTTTGTTAATCTCATATTAACATATTCTTCATAAAAAAGAAAGTGATTTTAGCAAAATTGTCAAAAAGCCGAAAAGCCGACGGTTTCTTTGTGCAATATTCAAACATACCATTGATTTTTGCCCAAATTCCTTTGAAAATTTAACTTTTTCGGGAAAGTTATTTTCATAACAGGGTGGATCTACACCTCGGCTACGTCCTTCGTCGCCACCACATCCACGCCGGTCCCGGCTGCATCGGGCAGCAGGACCTGACCGATGTGTACGGGGGTGGGCACCACGACGCTTTTCAGCGCGCGGACAACGTCAAAAATTTTCTCCCTCGGGATGTCGCTGCGGGTCTTGCAGCTCACGGCGGGCAGGATGCCGCCGGTCACGCGCACCGTTGTGGTCACAATGCGCGTCGGGGCGGTGACCTCCCTGCGGGCGTAGGCGTCGCCGCGCGGGCAGGTGTTGCCCTGTACGGTGACCACCGCGCCGCCGTCCAGCGTCACAGTCAACGGGCAGCCCATCGGGCAGCCGATGCAGATCAGTTCACGTTTTTCCATCGTCAGCCCTCCTCCAACGTTACCGTCACGGCGTCGCCCGGGCCGCGCAAAAGCTCGGCCTTCAGCCGCACAGTCTCCATCTCACCGGGGGCCAGCACGGGCCGCTTGCGGCTGTAGATGCAGTCCGTACCGCGGTACACCGCGATTTTTTTATTTTTGTACACGCCGCCCACGCGGAACCGCAGCGTCACGGTATCCCCCGCGCAGTCGGGGCGGATGGTGGTCGGCACGGTGTAGCGCACGCCGTTTTCGCACCGCACGGGCAGGGTGCGGCCCGCCGCGGCCCCGCCGCCCGCAATGTATGCCGCCGCGTGCTCACCTGCCGCCGCGGCCTCCTCCGACACATAATCCACTAGGTCGTGCACATGCAGCACGTTGCCCGCGGCAAAGACGCCGGGCAGGTTCGTTTCCAGGCTCTCATTGACCGCCGGGCCGCCGGTAACGGGGTTCAGCGCCACGCCCGCGGCGCGGCTCAGCTCGTTTTCGGGCAGCAGCCCGCAGGAAAGCAGCAGCGTGTCGCAGTCGTAGCGCTCCTCGGTGCCGGGGACGGGTTTTCCGTTTTCGACCCGCGCCAGCGTGATGCCGGTCACGCGCTCCTTGCCCTGAATGTCCACTACCGTGTGGCTCAATTTCAGCGGAATGCCAAAATCATCGAGGCACTGCACAATATTGCGCTTTAAGCCGCCGGAGTACGGCATCAGCTCCGCCACGCAGAGCACCTTTGCCCCCTCCAGCGTCATGCGGCGTGCCATGATAAGGCCGATGTCGCCGCTGCCCAGAATCACGACCCGCCGCCCGGGCAGGCAGCCCTCCATGTTGACGAGCCGCTGCGCCGTGCCCGCGGTGAAGATGCCCGCGGGCCGGTAGCCCGGAATGTTCAGCGCGCCGCGCGGGCGCTCACGGCAGCCCATGGCCAGAATGACCGCCTTGGGGTGCAGCTGAAACAGTCCGTCGGTCTTGTTCATGGCGGTGACGGTCTTGTCCGCCGCCAGATCCAGCACCATCGTGTTGAGCTTGTATTCAATTCCCAATTCGCGTACCTGCGTCACAAACCGTGCCGCGTACTCGGGGCCGGTCAGCTCCTCTTTAAAGGTATGCAGGCCGAAGCCATTGTGGATGCACTGGTTCAGGATGCCGCCCAGCTCGCTGTCGCGCTCCAGGATCAGGATGTCCTGCACGCCGCTTTTGCGTGCGGCCGCCGCCGCGGCCAGCCCCGCCGGGCCGCCGCCGATAATGACCAGATCAACGTTTTTCATGGCAGACGCCCCCTTTCACAGGCTATCCTTGTTCGTGCCGACGATGATTTTGGACGCACCGCCGGACTTGGTGATCTCGCTCTGCGGCACGCCCAGCTCCCGCGCCAGGATCTCCATGACGCGCGGGCTGCAGAAGCCCGCCTGGCAGCGGCCCATGCCCGCGCGGGTGCGCCGCTTGACGCCGTCCAGACTGCGTGCGCCGGGCGTGCGGCGGATGGCGTCGATGATCTCGCCCTCGGTCACGCTCTCGCACCGGCATATAATCTGCCCGTAGGCCGGGTTTTGTCGGATAAGCTCCGCCCGCGCTGCAAGATCCAGCGCTTTGGGGTCCAGAATGCCCCTGCGCGTCGGGTCAAAATTGGGCTTATTGTGTAAGTGCAGACTGCCGCGCACGATGTCCGCGACCATCGCACCGATGGCCGGGGCGCTGGACAGGCCGGGCGACTCGATGGCCGCGCAGTCCACAAAGCCGGGCGCGATCTCGCCGATGAAGAAGTCGTGCCGCGCCTCGTGGGCGCGCAGACCCGCGAAGCTCGTGATGGTCTGGCGCAGCGGAATGTCCTTGACCGCGAGGCCGGATTTTTCCCGCACCTCGTCCAGGCCCGCCGCCGTCGTGGCCGTGGCCTCCTTGTCGTCCACGTCGATGGCCGTCGGCCCGACCAGCAGATTGCCGTGCACCGTGGGCGTTACCAGCACGCCCTTGCCGTATTTGCCCGGCAGCTGGAATACCGTGTGCCGCACATGCTGCCCCGCCGTGTGGTCAAGCAGGAAGTAATCTCCCCGCCGGGCCGTGATGGTCATGGGGTGCGCCGCGTCGGCCATATTGTGCAGCGTGTCGGCGTATACGCCCGCCGCATTGACGATGCAGCGCGTTTCCAGCGTGCCGTGGTCGGTCTCGACGGCCCACCCGGTTCCGCCGCCGTCCAGCGGGTGCAGGCCCGTAACTTTGGTGTCAAACCGAAACTGCACACCGTTTTTGGCGGCGTTCTCCGCCAACGCAAACGTCAGACCGAACGGGCAGACGATGCCGCCCGTGGGCGCCCACAGTGCGGCGACGGCGGCGTCCGAGATGTTCGGCTCCATTTCCACCAGCTCGTCCCGTTCTATGATGCGCAGCCCCTCCACGCCGTTGGCGATGCCGTTTTCATAGAGCTTTTGCAGCGCGGGGCGGTCCTCGTCGCTCAGGCAGACGACAAGGCTGCCGCACCGGTCGTAGGCAAAATCCAGCTCCTTCGCAAGGGTCGGCATCCGGCGGCTGCCCTCGACGTTGAGCTTGGCCATCAGGCTGCCGTGAGCCGCGTCGTACCCGGCGTGGACAATGGCGCTGTTGGCCTTGGACGTGCCGCAGCAAACGTCCTCCTCCTTCTCTACTACAAGAATTTTCGCGTCATACCGCGAAAGCTCCCGCGCACAGGCGCACCCGGACACGCCCGCGCCGATAATGATGATGTCGTACATATTGATACCTCGTGTTGTTGGTTCGTGCGGTTGGAATGGCTTCCCCCTTGGGGGAAGCTCAGCGTGTCGAAAAACCTCCCTCTGCGAGGGAGGTGCCCCGAAGGGGCGGAGGGAGAGAACCTTGCCATAGCCCGAAATATTTCGGACAGCCGTACAGTTCTCTCCCCCACCGCCTGCGGGCGGAGCCCCCTCGCAGAGGGGGCCAAGGGGTGAGCACACCTTTTTCGACAGTCTGTGGCTTCCCCCTTGGGGGAAGCTGTCAGCGGCCCCGCCCGCTGACTGATGAGGGGCAGCCTTGCCACTATTACCCGTTTACGGCCTGTCGCGGCAAGCTCTCCCCTCATCCGGCCCTGCGGGGCCACCTTCCCCCCAAGGGGAAGGCTTTTGGGGGTCAATCCTCCTTCGCCCAGCCGTAGCTGCACCGCACCGCCTTATTCCAGCCCTTCAGCCGTCTGGTGCGCTCGTCGTCGGGGATGCCCGGCATAAACTCACGGTCCACCGACCAGTTTTGCAGCACGTCCTCGGTGCTGCTCCAATAGCCGACGGCCAGCCCGGCCAGATACGCCGCGCCCAGCGCCGTCGTTTCCACGCAGCAGGGACGCTTGACCGGCAGGTTGCTGATGTCCGCCATCGTCTGCAGTAAGTAATTGTTCGCGCACGCGCCGCCGTCCACCTTGAGCGCCGTCAGGTCAATGCCGGAATCCGCCTGCATGGCGGCCAGCACATCGTTGATCTGGTAGCACAGGCTGTCCAGCGTCGCGCGGATGATGTGGTTCTTGTTCACGCCGCGGGTCAGGCCCACGATGGTGCCGCGGGCGTACTGGTCCCAGTGCGGCGCACCCAGACCGGTGAACGCAGGCACGACGTAGCAGCCGTTCGTGTCCCTGACCTTCTGCGCCATGTACTCGCTGTCGCGGGCGTCCTCCAGCAGATGCAGCTCGTCCCGCAGCCACTGGATAGCTGCGCCCGCCACAAAAATCGAGCCTTCCAGCGCGTAATTTACCCTTCCGTCCAATCCCCACGCCACGGTGGTGACCAGCCCGTTTTGGGAGAATACCGGCTTCTCGCCGGTGTTCATCAGCAGAAAGCCGCCCGTGCCGAAGGTGCTCTTGGCCTCGCCCCTGGTAAAGCAGGTCTGGCCGAACAGCGCGGCCTGCTGGTCGCCCGCCGCCCCCGCGATCTTGATCTCGCCGCCGAAGTGCATCGGGTCGGCGTACTCGTAGAACTCGCTGTTGGGCACGGGACGCGGCAGCATACAGCGCGGTATATCGAGAATTTTCAGTATCTCGTCGTCCCAGTCCAGCGTGTGGATGTTGAACATCATCGTCCGGCTGGCGTTGGAGTAGTCGGTCACGTGGATCTTGCCGCAGGTCAGCTTCCAAATGAGCCACGTCTCCACCGTGCCGAACAGCAGGTCGCCGCGCTCGGCACGCGCACGCACGCCGGGCACGTTGTCCAGGATCCACTTGAGCTTTGTGGCCGAGAAGTAGGCGTCGATGACCAGCCCGGTCTTTTGCCGGATCAGGTCGGTCAGGCCGCGGGCCTTCAGCTCGTCGCAGTACTCGCTTGTGCGGCGGCACTGCCAGACAATGGCGTGGTAGACCGGCTCGCCGGTGTCACGGTCCCAGACGATGGTCGTCTCGCGCTGGTTCGTGATGCCGATGGCGGCGATGTCCTCCGCCGACGCGCCGACCTCGTTCATGGCCGACAGCGCCACGCCGAGCTGGGTCGTCCAGATCTCGTTGGCGTCATGCTCGACCCAGCCGGGCTTGGGGAAATACTGGGTGAACTCCTTTTGCGCGACGCTGCACATCTCGCCCCTGGCGTTAAAAAGGATGCAGCGGTTGGACGTGGTGCCCGCGTCCAGCGCCATGATATATTTTTGCTTTGTCATCGCGGTTTCTCCTTTTTACAGCAGAAAATCGATCCGTGTCTTTATTATACAGGATGTTCAGATTTTATGCGCGTGGCAAAACCGCCAAATTTTTCACCCTATTTTTGGCAGGGCTGGCGTTGGGCGGGGCGGGCACGGCATACCGGGTGGTGCGGAGATGCCCCGTATAAGCTCGTATAGGCTATAAAAATACCGAAGCGGTACGCCCATGATTTCCGGGCACGCCGCTTCGGTCTTTTTATGGTTTTGTCTCAGGGGGCTTTTTCCGGCTCTTGGGCAGCTCCTCCGCCGCGGCAATCGCCACAGCGGTCACCTCCACCGCACCGGCCTCCAAAAGTGCCAGCGCACACGCCGACGCCGTCGCACCGGTTGTGATAATGTCATCAATCAGCAGCACCCGCCTGCCGGTCAGGTCTGTGCCGGGGCGGCAGCCAAACGCGCCCCTGGCGTTTTGCAGGCGCTGCTCGCGGGTAAGCTCCTTCTGCGGGCGGCCCCGGCGCTTGATGTACAGCGGTGTCTCCACCGGGACCCCCAGCACCGCGCCCAACCGGCGCGCCAGCAGCAGCGGCAGACCCGGCATACCGGGCAGCGGCTGGCGGGGCGGCACCGGCACAATGCAGCTGTACAGCGGCAGCGCAGTCACACCCGCATACTGCGGCATTTTTCCGGGCTGTTTGGCCGGCAGTGCGCCGAACACCAGCACGGCCACACGGTCCGCCAGCTCCCGGGCATACCAAAAGCAGCCGCCCCGCTTGCAGCGCAAAACGGCTGTACGTACAATATCCTCGTAATAATACGCCGCGGCAGCCTCCCGCACGGCGTAAAAATCGTGTTCGCCCTCCGGCAGACGCGCCGGAATGTGCTGTAAGCGCATTTCCTCGGGCACGCAGGCCGGGCAAACCGTGCCCTGCAGTGCGTCCGGCCCCAGCAATGACCCGCAAAACGGACAGCGCCGCGGGAAAAGCAGGTCAGGCAGACGGCGCAGCTGCGCAAAATCCGTGCGCACTTAATAGAAGCCGCAGCCGTGCTTGCCGTTCTGCTTGACACGGTACAGCGCCTTGTCAGCATCCTTGAAGATGCTCTCGCCGGGGTTTGCGCGATCCGTAAAGGCCACGCCCGCGCTCAGCGAGATGGCCGGCAGGTCGTCCGTCGGACAGTACAGCTGATTGTTGATCACCGTGATTTTCTCACGTATGGTATAACTCAATTCCTGATTCACATCCACCATGATAACGGCGAACTCGTCACCGCCGATGCGGCAGACATAGTCGATGCTGCGGAAGGTCGTTTTCAAGAGGTTTGCGACCTTTTTCAGGATCTCGTCACCCACCGCATGTCCATAAGTGTCGTTGACATGTTTAAAAATGTCAACGTCACAGATAATCATTGCAAACGGCTTCTCGCCGTTCTTATAGATATTCAGGATCTTTTCAAACGAACCGCGGTTCAGTGCGCCGGTCAGCGCGTCGTGCTCGGCCTCGTGGCGGATGATCTTCTGCGTCTCCTGGTTTTCGCGGTAGACTTCGTTGTAGGTCAGTGCCAGGTCCTGCAATTCTGCCGCGCCCACCACCGGGAAGATCTCCCCGCGCCGGATGCTCTGACCGTAGTCCATCAGCGGTTTTACCACAAAATAGCGCGTTATCATGCAGATTTCCAGCATGAGCAGTACCAACAGCGCCGCGCACAGCTCAATTTTACGGTACACGCCGGTGAAAACGGTCTCCGCTCCGTTCTGGCGGCTGCGTGTCAGCGCAATCAGGCTGTCCATGCTCTCGGTGATTTTTTCGTTCACATCATCGCGCATATTTTGATATTGGTCGTTGCAAACCAACTGCTGTGCCTTGCGCATTTTCTCGCTGTCTGTCATCGTTATGTCACTGTCATGCAGCGAGACAGACCGGATTTCCGTCGGCCAGCTCGACTCGTCCGCCAGCGTGGCCTGCGCCACAAGCCGCATGGCATACCGATCCGTATAGCTCAGATTTTGCGACGTTGCCATGGCAGATTTCAGCAGCGTGAAAGCATCGGTGTCGCCGTAATGCTCTGCAAAATACTCTAAAGCGTTCTCGCGGCGGCGGGTCGTGTTCAGCTCCTCAAAGTAGTTGTCCATGTACTCCCGCTGACCGGTGGCGGTGTACATCCGCACCTGCTCGATCAGGTAGTCCGACCCGCTTTGCAGCTGCCGGGCCAGTGTCTCGCACTGGATGTAATCGTCCGTGGCGGTCTGCATTTGAGCCAACTCCCCCGTGCCCTGCACCGCGAACGCGACGAGCACCACCGCCAACACCAGCGTGGCGACAATATCAAAGATGCTCACCCGCTGTATCCTAATCTTTTTCAACACCCGGCTCGCTTTCCAACCAGAATTTTTATAATATTTCCGATTATTTTGTATAGTATATATAGGTATAGTATACAAAAAGTCAAATCTGATTGCAACTTTATTCGTTTGGCACAATCGACAAATTTGGGACAGGATTTTTGGCAGGGCCTCTTGCCACCGCCGTCGTCTGCGTTTTTCAAACCGAATTATAATATCACATTATTCACAAATAATGTATAAAGAATTTGGCATCCCCCACAATTGACGCAGCATCGTTATCTGCCTATACTTTATTTGTACGGTTTTATACTGATGCGGGAGGCGTGCGCTATGGCCCGGTTCTGTGATTCCAACCAAAAAAGAGGGGTTACCCTCGTTGAACTGATCGTTGTCCTGGTCATTCTGGCCGTATTGGCAGCGCTTTTGGTCCCGTCCCTGACCGGCTATATCGACAAAGCCGTTGAAAAGCGCATCATGCTCCAGGCTCGCTCCCTCATGACCGCCGCCCAAGCGACAATTGATGAGGCGTATGCGAAAGGCGAATTGCACATCGACGACAATGGCGGGTTTGAACCGCTCAATGTGGATACAGCCCATAAACTTGCCAAACAAATCATAGAGTTATCTGAACTTGACACGCAATGTCAGTGGCAGTTTTCGCTGGCAGACGCAGACACTGATTTTCCTACCGGCAAAATTGCTATCCTGCAATTTTGCAACGGCGAGCATTACATTGTTTATCGCATAACACCCGGAAGACCCGCCACGAGAAATCCCGCCGGCTGGAGCCGTGTACAAAAAGCCACCCGTCTACCGAAATGGTCCCACCGCGACGGCTTGCTTTTCCTTAAATCCTCTGACTATGATCCTGATAGATATCATCCATAGTTGGGCAAAGCCTGACTGGTTGGTATTGTACCAACAAACCGCCATTGAGGAATTGGAGAGCTTATTTTGACAGTCCTCTCCCCTTCTGATATAATTTACTCTTGATTGTCGCCTCCAAATTACGAGGGAGGTGAACGCTTGAGTTTTCAGGAAATAATTTTGCTGCTTACTTTTATTGGCAGCTGCATATATGCCACCGTTTCTCTTACACTAAAAGTTCTTGCATTTCTCCTACAAAACAAAAAGAGCCGTTGACTCGGTCAGAAGTCAACGGCAAAACGAAAGCACTCACACAAAGCGGCAATCATTATGAAAAAAGCCTTACGTTTCCGTAAGGCTTTTTTTGGTGCACCATCGGGGACTCGAACCCAGGACCCACTGATTAAGAGTCAGTTGCTCTCCTTAGTTGCGCGTACTCATGGTTATTATTCTGGTGTCTTTGTGCTTTAAATCTTTTTACACATCATCCACCATTCGCTCTTTAGCCATTCTTTTCCATTTCTTGTTCGGTCGTTGGTAGTACCCTTTTCTCATCATATTGCAAATCAATACACTTTGAATTATACAACAAACATATTGCAACTTTAATCATTGGTTTTCTTGTTAGATTTCTTATCTCTTGTTCTGATCCACCTTTCCTCAAATATGCTTGCAGTGCAATAAGTACATTTTGAACAAACAAGCCTTTATATTCGCTCTCATCTTCTTTCTTATCAAGAACATCGAAGAATTCAAACCATAGTGTCATGCATTTTTCACGTTCTTCATCAGATTCTACTTCATCAAATTTTTGTATCAGTACAGATATAATCTCATCGGACAATATCTTTTCAAATTTACACTTTGCCATAAAGCAGATTACTTTTAGTGTTTTATCCAATGGAAAATCTGTTACACATAAGAAATCCACAATACCGGTGCATTGAAAATCCAATAATTCTTTCTGTGACATAGCTATTAGTAAGGGCTCAAATGCAACCAGCGTAAAATTTTGATGCACCGCAATTGAAAGTGCATCATAGTCACAAATTCCAAAAAGATCTTGCAACTGTATATCATCCCTACCAGTTATATTTATCGACTTGTTATTTTTTATAAATTTTAGTTTTTCGCTTTCACTTTTTCTTTTTCCTGCTTCCTGGATAAAATAGCGTTTTTCTTTGTCACTTTCTTCATGTATAATTGGTTGTCCTTGGTCAAACATCATTGTCGCTATTTTTTCCCTTGATTTGTCCTGAAGCGTCTTTGACCACTCCATATCTAATGATTCATGTAATGACTCTGGAATGTAAACATTATTTTGTATTAAATCCTCCGCTGTAATTCCAGCTTGCATAAAGAAAATTGCCGCCGAAAAACTCAATACATATCTCGTATTTTTCGTTGCTGTTATCGAAAGATGTGAATCCGAACGTATAACTATCATAGAATCTCGAAATGCGATATGAACAAATTGCCCATAGGGAATCGTTACTGATTGCCTTAGCGCATATAGCGGTAATGGCATTTTATCCATTTTTCTATATTCCTCTAATAAATCGTTCTTCTCCGGCGTATACTTCTTAATCTCGTCAAAAAACGCATCTATATTTGTTCTTCCATTTTCTAATGTAGGGATTTCTATTTTATATGCGATTCCCTGTTCTAAACTTTTGTTCATTGCCTTTTGAAGCAAGAAGTAGTCTACCGGCACTACGCTTTCTACCACATAAGTCTTCTTCCCAATCGTTATCTTGTCTCCTTTCTTTTGCAAATAGAGATTTTTTTCTACGGCATCTGACACCGTCATATGAAATGCATTTTCCCAAGTATACGGCTGTTTCAATCCGTTTCTGTTCGGTATGAGTGCTTCGGCATAAACACAAACCACATATTTGTTTCCAGTTTCTTCTTCGCATAAAACGGCTGATGTATTTTCTTGAATCAGCCCATTGCACTTTTCCTCTCTTTCTCCGCAAAGCTGCGCATGCATTGAAAAATATTGTCCATAAATTGTTCCATCATTTTCCGTTGCTCTCAGCAATGCCTTCGTGATTGCCTTCATCGCCTCATCTTTTTTATTTATGTCAATGTAATACTGTGCCAAAAATGCCCACGCATATGCAGTGTCCACATTTTGGACATTGATTATCGTCTGCCTATCGATGCGTCGCTTACATACAATTGATAATTGTAGTATTTTCTCGATAACAAAAGGCTTTATGCAGCCGTCTTCCTCAACTGCTTTCAGAATATCCAGTGCCTCAATATATTTGTTTTCTGCTATTAACAGTCTTCCCAAAAGCACTTTATACTCGTTGCTATACTGCGCAGTCGCTGCCATCATCTCACATATTTGTCTTGCTTCCAATATATATTTATTGTTGAGCAGCTTATGCGCAAACTCTATTCCTCCTCTTATTTGCCCTACAACTTTTCCCTCTTTAACTTGTTTACACAAATCGACAAAATCAACTTTTTCTCCCAGTGTAGAATACAAGTTCCAATATTCTATTCTGTTTTTGTAACGATCTTTCTGTTCTTCTACCATGCGGATCAAATCATCTGTGCACCGATTTTTCCTTTTGCATGCAAGAACATACTCTTTAAATAAGCCGTAATTATTTTCAAAAAGTACTCCATATTTTTCGTAAAACTTTATAACGAACTCTGCATCTTTTCCTGCACAATAGAACTCTAATTCCGACGCATCATCAATGCTAATACAAAATCTTATTAATTCCTGTTCATTTACATTTTCGTCAAGAATTTGAACAAAAAATTTTGCTTCCTTAATAGTTTTACTTTCCTTAATTTGATCAGGGATCTGCGGTAAGTAGTGTACAACTGTCTCTTTGTCCCCATTTTCCATGCATATTTCAAAAAGGATTTCCCAGTACAGTAGTTGAGACTGTATCCCCAAATTCTCCACAATGGATTTGCGTCTTAGCAGATTTTCTATCTCTTTCTTAGTTTTCCCCTCTTTATCTTCACCACCATATAGGTGAGTTTTTCCCCACGCTAAAAGCATTTCATCATAGATTGTAATAGGCTGTGTAAACAAATCGTCGTCCAATCCTATCACACATTTATCTCTAAATCTATTTAGATACCAAAAGAGAATCCTCTTTCCCAACCATATTTCTTCCCTGTATTCTTTTTTAACCAATAATACTACTCGATATTCTTTCTCATCCCTTTTCAATTCAAAAATCTTATCCCAATTTTCAGTATACAAGTCTCCGGCGATTTTCTTAAACTTGAGATCTACGCTGCTGCCAGAAATTTCACCTACGACCTCTTTCCATAAGAAGCCGTATGCAATAATAAACCTTATCACTATATTGCGGACATAACAGTTTTCGATTTTTTGTATGCTTTCAACTATCACTTCCGGAGAATTGCCTTCTCCTGCCATAAGTTGAATTAATACTGATAGTGCCCGTTCAATCGAGTCACTCTTCTTTTGAAATAGTGGCACTAATTTCTGTATCTGGTGTACTTCACCACTACACAGTATCGTATACAATGCATCAAATATGCTTTTTTCTTCTTCCGGCGATAGCCTTTCTCTTTGATTTAGCTGTGCTTGTATACCCGCAAGTTTTCCATCCATATCATTTCTGAGGTCCTTTATTTGCATTTGCGTCATGCGCTCGCCCGGAGTGATTGCTTCTCTAGCCATCTTCGAGACAATCTCTACCGAGGCTTCAAAAAAATGTTTGATCAGATGGTTCTCCGTTGGTGGTATTGTTCGTCCTTTCTCCTTTATTGATTCTATACACTGTGTCGATAGTTTTTCGACTATTTCAGTAGTTCCTGCAATCTCTGTACTCGTATCCCAAATGGTTGAGAAAATTTCTTCTATTGGTTTACTATATTGTAAATATTCGCCAAACTCCCGCGATGTCAGTACGGTTCCATCATGATTTTGTAAATACTTTTCTTCAAATTCACAGATGCTTTTTCTTGTATCGGATATAATTTTTGCTTTTTTGACCTCGTCTAACTTATTCTCCATTTTGCTTTCAAGCACAGAAAGTATTATATCACCTATTTTTGACGCACATACCTCTAACATGGTAAAGTCACCTCACAAATTTCATTATCGTTTCCAATCGCTCTTTTGTTGCATATCTTTATTATACCACATATTTGACATCTGTTGGTTACTTTTCCATTAAGAGCTTCTTATCATGCGCGATATATTAAGCAAAAACCGGTTGCTTTGCATTTTGCATTGCAACCGGCTTTCAATTTTCTTTTTAACTTTGGAGCATGGCTCTGTATTTGGCGCGATCTGCTTCAGGAATATGCAACGCATCCATTGCTGCATCGGCAGACACTTTAAAGCTGTTCATCACGTTACGAATCGCATTGAGAGTTGCTTTGTTTTCGCCCCTCTCTTCACCGATGCCAATTCCTTTCGCAACGCCCTTTTCCATAACACCTTGGCTCAAATTGCACATTCTGCGCACCTCACTTTCAAGCGTTTGTGTCATCGGAACATCAAATTCCGTTTCCAATATCTCTTTCTTCGTTTCGGGGCTCTTTTCTTCTGAAAGCAGCACTTCCAAGAATTTCAGCAGCCCGCCATAGTTTTTGTCATCCTCATCGCCCAAGCAAATCATTACAGCGCTCATAAGATCGTAGTTCCTGACTTGCTCAACCGCCTCACCAATGATATGCTTTTCCTGTATAGAATACTGCGTAATCGTGTTTCTGCGGTTTTTCGGCGGGTTCATACATACCCAAATCGAGTACACTTTCTTGATTTTTCCGTACTCACCTTTGGTAAATTCTGTGCCATACTGTGCCGAAATCATACGGCTGCAATAGTAAATTGCACGTTTCAACAGCGGGTATCCCGCATTATAGCGGTTCTGCGCCTCCACATTCAGAATCAGCCCAATCAGTCCGTCCTCGCTTGGTGCTGTGGCATAAAAACGGACATCGTAGCGGATTGTACCCTCTGTCAGCGTCACATCTTCCGTGTTCGCACCGTGGATTGTAGCCGAGATATTACGGTTGGTTTCATCGGCATCCACGCCGAAAGCGCCAATCTGCGGTTCACCTTCGATATACTTCTCCGCAATCTCTCGCACCATACAGCCTCGATATTCCGGAACGCACTCCTTCATAATAACGGCCAGAATGCTTTTGTTGGCAAGCAGACGCTTAACACCCTCATCGTAGCGGGCATCGGCATCCACTTGGGATATACTCTGCGCCAAATAATTTTCTTCCTGCTGCATGGGGTAAGCACCTCCTTTCCTTGCCTTTATTATACGCTGTTTCTTTACTTTTTGCAATAGTGCCGTCCATAGCACAAAAAGCGGACTGTCCACTGTGATACAAACCTTGAACAGTCCGCCTTTTCTGTTATGCACCGATTTCTGCACTGCAGTCTGTATCTAGTGAGCAATCCAGAAACTGTTGATATTCCATGTTCAGTTTTATAGTAACTTGGTATTTTCTTCCAACCTCTACCCTATCAATCAGATGGCTCAGTATCATCCGCTTCATTTCCAGCGGGGCAGCATCAAATTCTTCTGCCCAACCTCTGAAATCGTCGTAGTAAGTACGTAGTTTCCGAATCTCAGCCGCTTCGTTTAAACTCGCATTTCGGAGTTCGGCATATTCAGCCTTGGCATCATCCAATTCCTGTTGGTATCGGCGGATTTGCTTGGCAATCATGTCTTCGGTAAAATTGCTCGTTCCGTCAAGGCACTTTAGAATCTCGCCCTCAAAGCGTTCCAAGGCGTGCTGGGCGGCTTTTATCTTTTTCTCCACTGCTGCACGTTTTGTCTTTTGCAGGTTCGACTCTTGCCGAATCCGATTCTCAGCCACTTGGGAATAGGGTGTGTCTCTGATTTTCTCGAATACTTCCTCAACGATTTTCAGAACAATGGCATCCACCCTTTCGGCAAGGTATAGTGCTTGTCCATCGCAGTCTCTGCCGCCTTTGTTCCGTTGGCCGCGCTGAAAGCAGTTATACTTAGGCTGGACTTTTTCGCGGATACTTCCATCTGCCAATTTGTAGCGGTCTGTGTGCATAAATCCCGACATCTTCGCTCCACAGTGGGCGCAGTAGACGATGCCCGCCAGTAGCGTTGGGTTCTGGCTGGTATGAGCAATGCGTCTGTCTTGCGCTGTCTTTGCGCTGCGTCGGCTGATAATGTCATTGGCTTTCTCGAATGTATCTTGGTCGATGATCTGCAATTCCGGGATGTATTCCGAGCGAGCATTTTTCGTAATGATGTAACCTGTATATCCCTCGTGGCGGATAATGCGGAGTATGTTGCTCGATTGATATTTTGCCCCGGCGCGGGTGCGCAATCCCCTGTTGTTCAGTATCTCGGCCAGCGCGTATCCGCTGGCTCCTTCGTGTACCACCTTGTAAAACAGTTCGCGCACCCACACCGCTTCTTCCTCATTGATGACCAGATCCATAACAGGCTTATCCCGTTTGTTCCGTCGGCCTTGGTCTACCAGTTGATAACCATAGCACACGAAGCCACCAGTATAGTGGCCGCTGGACACGATTTGTCGGATTCTATCGCGGGTTCGGATGGATGTTTTCTCCGACTCCCCTGCTGCCTGCCAAAAGCGGATGTAGTTCATCAACTTATCGCCGTGTGTCTCGATTTTCTGCTGGCCTTCATGGGTACTCCACATTTGAATTCCATGCTGGACGAACCATTCCAGCACAAAGGGAGTTTCGCTTTCGATTCGTCCGAGACGGTCAAACATATAGACCAGCAGAATGTCAAATTCTCCGTTGGCGGCTTCTTCCTTCAGTTGCTGGATGGCATCGCGTTTTGAGGCCGACACCTTAGAACCGGAGACGCCCTTTTCGGCCACCTCTTTTACCACCCGCCACCCTTGCTTTTGCGCGAACTTTCGGCAGTCAATTTTCTGCATCGGGATGTCGTCATGGTCTACCTGTCCTTTTGTGGATACTCGGTAGGCCAGTGCAGCGCGCGGGGCATCTGTATCTAACCGCAGTTGCTTTTCCTTAAAGTAGGCATCGTCCAGCCACATCTGGTCAGCCACCGAGATTTCAACGGCTTGCCCATTCTGGTCTACGCATATCATAAGTTTCACCTCGCTGTTCATGTTGCGGAAATGGTTGGTGCATTTTCGCAACACAAACAATACTCTATTATAATAAGGAAAGCTATTCACCAAAACGGAGAAGAACCGTCGCCAAAACCGGCCACATTTCTACCAATTATCCTGTTCTTCCCGTTGCTTGCGCAGATCGTATGCAGACATAATCAGCTCTTTAATAGGAATCATAACGTCCGTTTCACAGTTTTCGCAAAAGGTCAGTTCGGCGGTGTACTCGCCGCAGCGAACAACGATGCTCTGTACGCCGCTCTTTCCCCTTTTTGTTTCAAGAATTTCCATCTTCGCATTCCTCACATACCCATACAGGCTTTCTTTTCTTAGGGCGACTCAATAGTCTGTTCTCCAGCCCCGTCAGAAAGAGTTCATATCGTAGATTGGTTTCGGTCGTAATCAGCACTGCACCGTAATTTTGCAGAAAGCGCAGGATGCGGTACAAGGTTGTAATGTCGTGGCTCAACCGGTCAAGGCTCTGCACCATGACGGCGTTGACACGCCCCTGCTGCACAGCGGTAAGCATGGCGAACAGGGCAGGACGCCAGAATTCGGTGCCGTACTTCTGCTCCATGCAGGAGTTTACGATGATATAGCCGCGCCTGTCGGCTTCGCGCATGACTTCTGCAAGCTGTTCTTCCAGTGCCGGCAGGTTCGGTGCTGCACTGCGGGCAAAAGCCCACACTTTGTATTCTTTCATGGGCGTACCTCAGAATTGCTCCATCAGAGGGAGACGGACATCAAAGCGCGGCTTGCCGAAAGATACCCGCGTGAAGCGGTCACCGACAAAGCGTTCCAGCCCGCTATTGATGAGCTCGGCGTTCAAATCACATTCAGTGGTAATCAGGTAAACGTCCCGTCTGCGGAAAATTTCAATAACGCCTACCAGCAGATAACTATTGCGGCTGATTTGCTCCAAGTCACGGACAATCACGGCCTCGACCAGATTGTTTTCCACCGCGTCCAGCATGGCCCGCAAGCCGTTACGGTCCTTCAAGGTATTGCCACTGCAGTGGTCGAAAGATGTGCCGCGCACAAGAAAGCCGTGACCGGCCGCCTCGTCTATCAGGTCATATAATCGGTCAAACGCCGTTGCCGCGTTGGCAGAGGCGCACCGCACATAAATCCATGCCGGGTGGTCTTGTCTGTAAATCATCTGAATCACTCCTACAAAAAATAATCCGGGCGCTTCTGCTCCCGGATAAATTGCTGCACATCTTCAATTTTCTCGGTGATTGGGCAGGTCGGCAGCGCTGCCAGCGCGGCATCATGGTATTTGCCGCCGATGCCCGCGCGTTCATCCAGAATAGCGACCACACAAGAGTCCTGCTCCGTGCGGATGGCACGTCCAAAGCCTTGTCGCAGTTTCTTCTGCATTTCGGGGATGATTTCGGCGTTTATATAATCGCGCAGATTCGGGTACTGTTGGCGTTTGTAGTCGCTGACCGGGTCGGGTATCGGGAACGGCAGTTTGGCGATGATCAGTAAAGACACCATATCGCCGGGGAAGTCGATGCCCTCCCAGCAGGAGCCAGCCGCAAACAGTACGCCGTTACCGGATTGCCTGAATTGTTGGATACTGCGATTCTGCCCGCGCCCGGCTTGGAACACAGGGAACATCAGCCGCCCGCCCAACGCGTCGTAAACATTGCGCATCTGGCGGTAGGATGTGAACAACACCAATGCGTGACCGTGGCAAGCTGCAGTGAGCCGCACTATCTGGTCGGCAAGATACTGGTTCTCGTGAACAGCCGCCGCCCGCCGTGTGGGAATGTATAGCAGACATTTTTTTATGTAATTAAAGGGAGAGTCTGCACGGAAATGACGCAGCGGCGTGTAGGCGTTCAGCCCCAAAAGCTGTTCCGTGTGGTCGAAATCTCCGGCTGCTGTCAGCGTGCCGGAGGTCAGAATGGTTGGCTCACGGGTATTCCACAAGGCGCTGCGGAGTAACTGCGGTACGCGGTTGCTGGCCGCGCAGAATGTGAGTTGGCCGTCTGCGGAAAACTCAAGGTACAGGATGCGCGTCGGCACATCCAAGAGAAAAAGGCGCAACAGACTTTCTGTTTCTGCCAGCCGATATTGCAGGTAGTGCGGCATATCCGGCTGACTGCCGATATACTGCAAAAGGTTGATGCTGTCGGCTATCGCCGCTTGGCGGAATGGCGTAAGGCTGAACGGTATGCTAATTTTTCTTTTCGGCATGGCAAAGCTCGGTGCGCAGGAAATAGAGAGCGTGAGAAATACCGTCCGCAGTCGCTTGGACAAGCCTTTGAAATGTGCCTGCTGCAACAGACTGCACAGATCATCCATATCCTGCGCAGACAAAGTTTCCGTGTACATCTGCCGCGCGGCATCTGGAAGCTTGTGTGCCTCGTCCACCACCAATGCTTGGTATTGCCGAAGCAGCAGTGGGCGTTCTTCCAGCCGATAGGATGCGTTGGCCAGCAGATAATTATGGTTGCAGATTTGAATATCCGGCTTCCTGGAATCCCGCAGGTACTGCTGATAGCGGCAGTCCAAGCGCAAAAAACAATCGCGTGGGCAGGACTGCGGCACACAGATCCGGCAGCGGTCATATCGTGATAGGCCGGGAATGTGGTCTAAGTCGAGAACATTCTCGGCCATGCGTAGGCTGCCTTTCTGCCGCGAACCTTTGGAAATGGCTTTTGCTTGACGCTCTGCAAGGCGGGCATCGCAGACAAAGCGTTCTTTGCCCTTGCGGACTACCGCTGTGATTGGTTTCGTGATGATGCCCTCTGCCAGCAAAACAGCAGACAGGTCGGGCAGATACTCGTTGAGGATGGCATCCTGCAACGCAACGCTGGAGGTTGAAATCACCACCGGCATTTTCAGTTGGTTGGGGCGGTGCATCTGCCAAAGGATACAGGCAACAAGATAGGCCAGCGTCTTGCCGATGCCTACGCCTGCTTCACACAGGGAAATTTCTTTATTATATAGGGTGTCCAAGACTTCATGACAGAGCGCGATTTGCTCCTCGCGTACCGCCATGCCGCGCCGGGGTAAAATCTCCCGGAAAATCTGTTCGACCATGCGGTGGGATTCCGCATAGCCTGTCGGATAGGTTTGCATAGGTTTTACACCTCTGTTTTTCATCCCGTTTAAGGCAAAATAATGCGCAGCAACGGTGGGCTGCTGCGCACGATTTGCCGTAAACGGCAAACTTATTGCTTTTAGGTTTGCTGTGTCATATTTGCCGCCCGCGCCCCTGACACCGGGAACATAACAGGCAGGGCGTTGGCACACCCGTTCACTGGACCGCCCACGGGGGCTTGCCGGGAAAGTAACGTACCTGTTATGCTGGGTATTCGGTTGTCAAGGTGCTGGGGAACGGACTATATCCGCTAAAGAGAAAAACGCCGGAGAATGGAGTGTGCCGCTATGCGATCTTCTTCGATTTCAGCTTCGTCATATTTCCGTTTCAACCATGAAGTTTCAAAATCTGTTAGGTATGGCACTTCATCGGTTTTTAGGTCCCTGTCTATTTCTATTCCACCGTGAGGACCGGACTTCGACTTGATATTGTGCTTGCGAGTAAGTACTACAATATCTGAGGTAATGGTACGTCTGCTGACTCCGAAACGCTCGACAAAATCGTTGACATTGCATTTTTCATGCATATACAACAGTTCTAATATTTCGGCTTGGCGTCGATCGGCACTTGACACACTCTCACCTCTTTTCTGCTCGTTTTTCCCTTGCTCATCATCTTAAAGGCTAATAGCGCAGAAAATGTTCTCTAATTATTTGAACTTTTTGTGAATTTTTCGAGAAGCAGGCATAAAAAAGCCCGCCGCATTTGAGATGCGACGGGCTTAGAACTGCAGCGTGAGATTTACTTTTTGTCCTGCAAATTTGTCAGAGGCTTTTCGGGGCGGTGGGGCTGGTAAAACCATATGTGGGGACAATTAGGACCGCCCTCCATGGCGTTTTGCAGCGTGTGCTGTACGATCTTTTTTGCGGCGGTATCGCAAAGGGTATCGAGCTTTTTCATGATGTTCCTCCTGTCATTGAATTACGGTGATTCCAAACCCCATCCGTGCCAGAAGCACGCACAGGGCAATGATACAAGCGGATGCGGAAAGGATACCAAATACCTGCGGGCACGCAAAAAACACAGTGCCGGAAACGGCTGCATACACGGCCAGCCGTTTTTGCATCCCGCCGCGCAATGCCTGCATTTCATCGCTGTCAAAATGAATGTTGACATCGTTGACCGGCGCGGCAAGGCAGAGCGTCAGCAGCGAAATGGCCAAAAGCAGCACGGCAACCGCTGGTGTTACTTTTTCGCACGCCCAAAGGGCGGTCAGTTCACAGCACAGCGAGGAAAGCATACAACCCGCGAACGTATGCAAGTGCAACCCGTTCGCTTTGCGGCGCAAAAACACGACGCCCCAGTTCAGCAGTAGTACTTCCCAAAGCGGTGCGATCAGGCAGCCGAGTGCAATCAGTACGGAAAAGCAAAGCACCTGTTCGAGCTTGCACTCCACAAGATAAGCGCACCACTCTGCCTGCTCCGGCGAGATCAGCTTTCGGCGCAGCATTTTTTCTGTCAGGTTGGCGGCCAGTTTTTGCATAGGATCATTTCCTTTCGGCTATAACACAGAAATACGCCCAAATTTGCCAAATTTCAACTTTCATGTAGCAAAAGACGAGTTTTTGGTAGCAGAAGGCAAGTCGTTTTCCATTTCTATCGTAAAGGCGAAATAACCGTCCTCATAGGCCATATCGTAAAACGAGTCGTACTTTTTCAATGCGGTTTTTACGTTTTGCAGCCCGAACCCATGCAGGTCGGGCGGCTTTTTGGTCGTGGCAATGTAGCTGTTTACGATTTCCACCGGTGGGGATGTGTTACGGAAAGACAGAAACAGTGTATCCTCCAACAAAAGCTGAGCATAGATTTCCCGCTCACCTGCGGGCAGTTTGACGCACGCCTCAATGGCATTATCCAACAGGTTGCCGATGATGATCACCAGATCAATCGGAGCGACCTGTATTCCCGAAAGGTCATTGACCTTAAAACGAATATCAATGTTGTTCTTTTTGGCCACCTGCGCTTTTTGATTCAGCAGCGCGTCGATTGTAGAATTGTGCGTATTGGCGATCAGAATTCGATCAGTCTGGCGTTCCTGCAGCGTCGTTATATAATCCTGCGCGTCTTTGATCTGCCCGTTGTCCAGATACGAGGAAAGCGTTGCCAGATGTGCATTAAAATCATGCGTCAGCTTTCTTTGGGCTGTGTAAGAAGCGCTCAGCGCTTCAATACTTTCCGTCTGCGTGCGTGAGCGTGCGGTGAGCGTTAAATTTTCTCCTTTGAGCCGCTCGTTTTTCTCGTCCCAGACAATCAGCGCAAACGGCATCACGTCGGCAAACAGCAAAACCGCCGAAAAATAAAATAAGAATGCACCGTTGATTTCGTCCTGATAATATCCGTTTTGCAATCGACCAGCCATTACCAACGACACCAACGATATGATGGCCGGAATTGCGAATCTGTTTTGTGAACCGTTGGTCTGAGGCTGAAAGGGATGTGCTTTACGGATCGCGGCGCATCCGCAGAGCGCCAACAACTGATCAATCCAAAACAGCCAGCTTCTCGTCGGATTTTCAAGCGCCGATCGAACCGTATCGGCTTGAAGCATGAGCATTGAGCCGACGACAAGGTTTTCAATACAGCAAATCCACGAATAGAAAACAACCGTAATGGAAAGATACACCATCGGCCTTTCTTTATATAAAACAACGTAAAGAAGACAACAAATCGTTGTATTATAAAGAATCTGTTGCCCCACATTATTGCCTATGACCCCGCAAACGGAATAAAGCCCATTTGCCAGCGGCCCAGCCCCCTCCATCAGAACGCAGTACGCGGCAAAGCAAATCCAAAACTTCCAGCCACCCAATCGGCGCGGCGAAAATGCACCGTACAGAAGAATCGCGCCAAAAAACGCAGTGGCAGAGACAAGCATTGCTGCAAGATGTTCAATCATTGCCGGTTCCTCCAACGCAGATATTTGGCCTTGATGCTCGCATACATTTTCTGGCTGACCGGCAGTTCCGTTCCGTCCGTCAGAATCACCTTGTCATAATTCAGCTTTTGGATATGCGCCATATTGACGAGATAACTGCGCTGTACCCGCAAGAAGCCGGCCGGGGCCAACTGTTTTTCGGTATCTTCCATGCTGGCGTAAAAGTAACCGCGCGACCGCGTATCCGTCAGCGTGAACAGCCGCATCACGCGCTGACGGCTTTCCATGTACAGGATATCCTGATATTTGATGCGTAATTGTTCGCCGTTTGCGTTAAATGTCATTTCATCGGCGGAATGCTGCAATTCTTCCAACGCCTTTTGGTAATAGCCGGGCAGCTTTTCTTCCAGCTCGCTTTTCAGCAGATAGCGAAACGCCTGCACCTCGTACCCCTCCAGCGAATACTGCACATAGTTGGTGACGAAGATCAGGATCGTATCAAGGTTCAGGCTGCGGATATGGCGCGCCAGTTCCAGCCCGCTGTATGCGCCCATGTCGATATCCAAGAACGCAATATCGAACTGCCCCAAGGCTTTGTCCGTCAATGCAGTGGGGTCGCAGCAGATCGTTACAGCAACGTTGCTACCGTCTTCCGGCTGATTTCTGCGCACCAGATCGGCTATTTTTTGGCAAAAGGCTGCGTCGTCATCGCAAACCAGCGCCTTGATCCCTGTCGGCATGGTTGTTTCCCCTTTCGGATGGAGTAGAATGCCCTGATTTTTTTCAAACATAATACCGTGCCCCCAAAATGTCAAGCGATTTTGCTGCCAAACCGCAAAATTGCGCTGTAAGCATATTTTATACGAGAATAATACACTATCAGCGCATAGTCAAGTGGTAAAGTAAACATACAAGGCTAAAGTGGGCGGTAGTGAACAATGGCACATCGGTATATCGGCAGAAATATTTACGAGTTGCGCAAAAAGCGCGGCTGGTCGCAGAGCGATCTGGCGCGCAAGCTGGATAAAAAGACTTCGACGATCAGCAGCTATGAGACAGACAGCAAAACGCCGTCGGTCGATACCATCATTGCCATGTCGGAGCTGTTCGGCGTGTCCATCGACGAGCTGATTTATGGCGAGAACGCGGAAGTGCTTTCGACAAAACACTTGGCGGCGGAGCAAAAGCGCGCTGTTGCGGACTTATTGCAGGGGTTGACACTGTACAACGACGGCAACGACAAGGACGGGCTTGCACGGACACGATTGCTTTTGCAAGTTATAAAGACAATGGGGCTGTAAAAAGCAAATACCAAAATTTTTTAAGCAGGGCTGTACGCGGTTGCGTGCGGCCCTGCTTTTTTGGGCAAAACTCGTCTTTTGCTACATGGAACTCTTGAAATACTGCCGAAACGTTGCGAATGTGAAAACTTTGTGGTATGATGAAGTTGTTCCAAAGAACCACCATCCACATCTAAGGCTCAAGCATCGGTGCGCAGATGCTGAACATATCCGCCCCGAAACAAACCCGATACAAGTTTCTTTCAGAATGGAGGAATACATCATGAAGAAACTCATTAGAACTGTTTTGGCACTAAACTAAAATGGGCAGACATAGTTTGTGTCTGTCCATTTTAGAATACTTTGAGGGAAGTTGTTATGAATAAAAACAAATTTTTATATGTGGCAGCGCTCTTTGGAATGATGGTCTTGGTTTCCTGTTCATCGCATGACAGTGCCAAGAACGTCACTGTAACCTCTGAACAAAGCGGAGCAGAATCGCAAGCTGCAGCGGACATTGTCTCCAAACCGCTGACACTTTTGCAAAGTAATGATGGCTGGTCTTACGGTGCCGCAGGCGCAAAGGGCTTTTATTTTGTGAGCGCAGCAGTCCGAAGTGACGATTCCACCTCGCTGATGTATTGCGATTACGACACCATGCAGCAGCTTTTACTATGCTCCCAACCGAACTGTGCGCACAATACAGCCGCCTGTAACGGGTATCTTCCCTATTCGGCGGGCGGCATCGTGCCGGAAATTGTCGGTCAAAATCTGGTGCTGTTTTATCCGGGCAATGTTCATGCCGAAGAAAACGCAACCCTGCCGCGCATCGAAACGATGGGGTTAGACGGTTCCGACCGAACCGAAACGATCACCTTTGCAGCCAACCAAGAGTTTCTGCGCCCAATGGTCACAGACGGGGATTTTATTTATGCCTGTATGTGGGAAACCTCCGACAACTCAATGGAAAGCTTTCTGGTACGCATCGACCCAACTGCCGGAACCTGCGAAAAGATGTTTTCCATGGACAGCACATGGATCAAAGGCGTTGTAGGTGATAAACTGCTTTTGAAAAGCACGTCCGGCGACAACTCGGAATGGTTCACCTATGACCCGGTCACTGGGGAGCAAACCGTTCTCTATACAGAATCTTCCAGCGTGTTGCAACCTGCCGCCGTTTACGGTCAAACGCTGGTTTATCAAAAGGGCGATCATTTTCATCTCCTTGACCTTTCCACTGGGCAAGACACCGAATTGGCGGGGTACACGGTGCCCGATCAGGCAGTCAGCTATGTGAACCTTTACTATGCCGACGATGGCAAACTACTATTTGAGCAATGCTCAAATGCTGGTGCAGACTCACAATATGCGGACGGATTTTATGTATTGGAAAGCGACAAGGAACCTTCCCCATGGACATTGACCTACTCGCTCTATGATAAAGATACCGCTTGCGCTGTCGTTGCAGCGAAAGATGCCGACACCTATCTCGTGGAAGCCGGAGTGCAAGATACTGCCGCTGTGCAGGCAGACGATGGTGCGTCTAAATACGTCTCGACCGGCGAGAGGCGCTATGCGCTGATTTCCAAAGCGGACTATTGGTCAGGAAATGCCAACTACCGCGATTTTGAAAAAATCGGCTGATACGCAAGCACACACGATTTTCTGTCACTCGCGCAGTTTTTGCGGGTTTTAAGGGAACGTTGTGGTATCTTAATGGCACAGCAAGGGCTTCAAGCATCGGCGTGCAGATATAAATCCATATCTTTAAGCAGTTCGAATAGCACAGACGATTGTTATGCTGTATAAAGCGGATCCTTGCTTTATGAAAACACTTTATCACATCGGATTCTAAAAAAGTTGTTTCGACTAAAGCAGGGATCTGTCTTTTCTATAAAATAAAATGCATTTGTAGCAGATTGAGGGAACAGAATGAAACATTTTAATCTGTTGGCGATTGGAATCTTGTCGTTGCTTTTAGTCGGATGCTCCTGCAATGTCGGCGAAGCAACGCCAACGCCATCATCGCAAATGGCATCTGATGATATAGTCACCCCCTCAACAACCGAACATACATTATCACTTTGCGTTCCGAGCTCCGAGAAAGGGATGTATACTGTAGATTCGATTGCTAATGGGTATGGCAACATTTTTTATATTGATTTTGAGACAATGCAGCAGATACCTTTATGCGATACACCAAATTGTACACACTCAAATGATAGCTGCACTGCCTGGCTGCAAATTGATGAAAGCGGTTTTCTCCCCGGAATTTTACAACTTGGGAATTCAATTCTTCTTGTGCAAAACGGCGAGTCATCAAACCACCCTGCTTGCATTTGGATTGCTGATGCGAACGGAGAAAACAAGAAATTGTTATTCAGTGCCCAAAGCGGACAGAGCATCGGCCCTGCAATTAATACACATGAAACAAAATCGTCATTGTATTTTGTTTTGTCAGAGGTATCCGAATCGTCGGGCGGGATAACGGAAAAAAAGACCTTAAGCAAATAAGATGTAAAAACAGCGGAAATAGATCCGTTGATAGATATAACAGATTATGGCCTCTATTCGGCTTGCGGGGACTGTTTTATAGTTTACCGGGCAAACGAAAGAGAACAGCACTTCTATTACCTTTATCCGGTATATGACACGGCCGCGATTCTTGCGAGTACACCTTTCTATAGCAATGAGACTTCAAAAACAGGAGCTTTTGTTTCCGTCGACACACTTTTCGAGTATGACTATCAAACAGCTTCTCTAAAAATGCGGAATTTACTTACCGGCGAGGAAAAATGTTTTGACTGTTCCCCTTATGCAGAGCAGCCGGATGATGAGCATCGTCCTGATTGCAGAGGACCATATGGGAAATACCTGCTTTACGAAACATCTTATGTGAGCAAAGAGGGGTATTTTCTGCCACACTATCGAGTATTAAATCTCGAAAACGGTGAGTTTTCCGAAGAGATGAATTTGAAAGATTCTCAAGGGAATTTCCTTACATCGTTAACCGTAGTAAAAGATCAATTTTGTGTTGTCTACGATTACACATCCGTCAATATCGCCGTTGCCGATGACAACACGATGGAAAATGTTTTGATTCCAAAATACGCATTGCTCTCACAAGATGACTATTTTCACTCGCGTGATAATTTTCATCCGATTTCTAACGATAGCTTTTGATTCATAATGGCCTGATTCCTTTTTTATGCATTTATCTTTTCGCTACACGGAGAGACTCTGCCATGGGAAATGATTACAATGATTGTGTTTTAACCTACGGCAAATTGACTTTAGCATATCAAACGGGAACGTATGCTAATTTTGGCGTCACAATGACAAGCCAGAACACAAGCCCTTATAATACTTATGGTAGGATTTGCCGTTGGACGAGCAATCCTACCAATGCGTAACGCAAAGAAAGGATTGGCTGATTTCTTATGAAAGAAGTATTCATCAAAACACTTTCCATGGGAATCGTCCTGTGCATTTTAACTGCCTGTACAGGTAGGCCGTCACCGAGTACATACTCCAACAGTAGTGCGACTTCCTCGGATTCCAACGTAGAAGCAGATAACAAAAATACCGAGCCTACCGCGACAGGATTTAAAAATCTTACGCGCCCCTACTATTCTGTTTTGGGTTGTGGCGGAGAGAGCGGCTATTATGAAACACGTGCTAGAGACGACGGGTCCGCCAATGTCACTTACATTGACTATTCATCGCAAAAAGAAATATATTTATGTAATGCACCTGGTTGTGCTCATGACAATGAAGGATGTACTTCTTGGATATCTGCGGAGAATGCTGGCGTATTTCCCCTCATTTCAAGTGATCATCTTTTACTTATCCATCGCACCTATGGTGGAGAAGAGGGAAAGCAGTCACTTTCTCGAATTGATGCCGCATCTCTGGATGGAAGCAACCGTAAAACACTTATTACATTTAACAATGGGGAACGTCTTGGCGATGTGTTTTGTACCAACGGAGAATCCCTTATCTGCTCACTGACAACACTTGAGCAGTTGCCGGACACGTTGGAATCCACTTTTACTTTATGTATGATCGACTTAAATACGGGCGAGCGCGTGGATTTGTATGTGGAAGATACAACAGACGGAATACAGCCGGAATTTTTAGGGGTTACAGAAACCGGATATGCAGTTTTACATTCTTCTCAACAAACCAAAACTGAAAGCGATTTTCCCGGTAAGGAATGGAGCGAAATTTCCGATGAGATTGCTCGTTCAACTTTCCACCAATGGGAAAAAATTCCGATTGGCGGAAACTGTTGCGAATCTTTTTACGAATATACAGGAAACATTCAACAGCTGTTAATGGCCGATGGGCTATATTTTTACGATGTAAACACCAAAAAGCTGATACGAATCAGTGTACAAGACAGTAATATTGATGAGGTTGCCGATTTTATTTCCACAGATGGAAACAGCGCCTATATAGACGGAAAATTTGATGAATGGCTTTTAATGTCAATTCGACACTATGAGCAACATCCAAATGTGGAGTATCCGGTTGCAATCGAGAGCTGTTACGCAATCAATACACAGACAAAAGAGGTAAAAGAACTTAACATCAAGCAGGAAATTGCGGAAGACCGTACAATTCCCATTATGCTTGGACAAAGTGCAACCGATCTGCTTCTCATCACGGATAGTCAAACCGATAATGTAGAGCACTATGGATTTGAATATTCTATTATAAGTAAAGAGGGATATTTAAATTCTGATGTAGCAGAATTGCGGAAAGTCTCTTTTATTGAAGATGGTTCTAATGTGTCGTAATGGTAGAACTCACCTCTCCGCGTAAAATCTACCCGCTGCCAAGCCGACTCTGGCAGGGCAAGGTAAAACTAAAGCGTCTCAGAGCAGAGTCAATACACCCCCTTGCAACAACTCCGCAACAATCCGGTGCTACCATGCGGGCAAAGCCTAAAGAGCCTGCACAAAAGAAAGCGTACATCTGCCATGCAACTGGAACTGAACAATCTGCGCAAAACCTATCTGCTGCCCGCCCAGCGCACGCCATCGCGTTCCGCAGCGTACCTGACGAGGTCGTGCGCGTGGCTGTTACCGTCACCTGACCGATGAATTTGAAAAGCAGCCGGCGGTGACTGGCCGCGTAGGTACGGTACGATGTGAATTTTGCTTACCGCGGCATGAGATTTGGCTTGGGTCTGCTGACGTAGCTGATTTGAAGCGTATTCACAATTTTTGGGAAAAACTCGTCTTTTGCTGCATAGAACTCTTGAAATACTGCCGAAACGTGGCGAATGTGAAAACTTTTTGGTATAATGAAGTTGTTCCAAAGAACCGCCATCAATATTATTCGGGAGATGTGATTAACAGCGATGCAAATCCTGATGTCGCAATAAACATTTATCGATCGTCTACTAATTCTATGCCCGAAGTC
>ENA-ORLM01000678-ORLM01000678.1-human-gut-metagenome-genome-assembly--contig:-NODE-678-length-28870-cov-4.094224_pt1 | contig 28870 bp, 19 predicted proteins | sample MGYA00243063_ERZ508815 | MGnify/ENA primary metagenome ERZ508815 (study PRJEB26277, sample SAMN04329768) | human gut metagenome | biome: human-associated habitat | host: Homo sapiens | place: USA...
ACGGTGTCGTAGAAAAGGCGGTAAACTGAGTCACCGTCGTTCTGATAGTTCTTTGCAGCATTGATACCACCCTGTGCAGCGATAGAGTGAGCACGACGGGGTGAGTCCTGAATGCAGAAGTTGAGCACTTTGAAGCCCATTTCGCCCAAAGAAGCGGCAGCTGAAGCACCGGCCAGACCGGTACCTACAACGATGATGTCGAGCTTACGCTTGTTGGCGGGGTTCACCAGTTTCTGGTGAGCTTTATAGTTGGTCCATTTTTCAGAAATAGGACCTTCAGGTATTTTGGAATCGATAGTAGCCATGAGTGGAAAATGTATTAAGAGGTGTGGTTTTGTTTGGGGGAGTCACCGGGGTGATAGCCAAATGCGGCATCTGCGCCCAAGGCTGCAGAACCGGGCCTTTGCCTGTGTGAGCTACAGCCTGCAAGGCAAACGGTACCAGCCGGCAACATTCCCAGGGGAAATATCTTAGCAAGTTGCAGCGCAGCAACCACCGCAGAATGCGAAGTAAAGAGCTACAGCTACGAAGATAAGCATCAGCAAGGTTACGTAAATGGTGCCAATCATGCGCCAGCGATTGAACCAGATCTTACCATTCCAACCGAGCGTCTGGAATGCACTCCAGAAACCGTGAGTCATGTGGAACCAGATAGCTACGAACCAGATGAGGTAGAGCACGGTGTAGATGGGGTTAGAGAAGGTGTAGGCAATCATGCTGTAACCGTCGCAAGCATCGGTAACCTCGTTGATGAAAGGCATACCGCCATTAACCAACTCGGCAAACATCATGTTATACCAGAAGTTGAAGAGGTGGAGCAACAAACCAAGTACTACGATAACACCGAGTACAAACATGTTCTGCGATGCCCACTCAACCTTTTCAGGACGTGAAGACACAGCGTAACGGTTGTTGCCACGAGCCTTACGGTTTTGAAGCGTAAGGATAATCGCATAGATAAAGTGAATGGCTACAAGTGCACCGAGGCCAATGGTTGCTGCTACAGCATACCAGTTAGCACCAAGCATCTCGCATACCATGTTATAGCCTTCTTTCGAGAAAAGGGCTACCAGGTTCATGCAACCATGAAACGTGAGGAACAGGATAAGCGCAATGCCGGTTACCGACATGATTACCTTCCGTCCGATGGATGAGTTAGTTAACCACATAGAGTTGATTTGAATTAAGTTTGTATTTAGATTATTAGTATTTTCTGAGGTTACAACAAACATTGCCCACACCCGCCTTTACGATAAAGACAGGCTCATTTTTCCCTATAAATGAGGAGCAGGGGCATTCTTTCTGCAAAATTAAAGTTTTTTGTTTGTCCTCGCAAATTTAATGCACATTTTATGAACTTGCAGCCTCTTTATTTTTCGCCGTCGGGGGTTAAGTAGGTGTTCCTAATTAGTCCTTGCGTGCATAATTCGAAATATTGCGGCGCGCAAACAGGAAACTGCGGCGCGGGCCTTGTACTTCGCCTTTATCGCCTTTGTTTTCTTCGGGATAGGCAATGCGGGTGTGGTACACCGTTTTCAGGCTTTCAACCAGTACACGCTTGGCATCAGCAATGTCGCGGAAGGTGATGGGGCATTCCTTAAAGAAGCCGGCATTCACTTGTCCGTCGACGATGCGGTCAACGAGTTCGGTGATGCTTTCTTCCGAAAAGTTTTTGAGCGAGCGCGAGGTGGCTTCCACAGCGTCGCACATCATGAGTATGGCCTGTTCGCGGGTGAACGGGTTGGGTCCGGGATAGGTAAAGAGCTTTTCGTTCGGTTCTTCCTCGGGGTGCTTGTTTTTCCACTGAATGTAGAAGTACTTGGTTTGCGAGCAGCCGTGGTGCGTCACGATAAAGTCGCGGATTACCTTCGGGAGGTGGTACTTTTCGGCCAGACGCATACCCTCGGTCACGTGGCTGATGATGATTTGCGCCGAGCGTTCCTCGGTCAGTTCATCGTGTGGGTTCATGCCGTTCTGGTTTTCGGTAAAGAAGGCTGGATTGAGCATTTTGCCAATGTCGTGATAGAGTGCGCCCGTACGCACCAGCTGGGGCTTTGCACCGATTTTGTCGGCCACTTCGGCAGCCAGGTTGGCCACTTGCAGTGAATGCACAAAGGTGCCCTGCGCCACTTTCGACATGCGGCGCAGCACATTGTTGTTCGTGTTCGAGAGTTCAACGAGGGTGACGCTCGAAGTAAAGCCAAAGAGTTTTTCGATGAGGTAAAGCAGCGGATAGGCAAAGAGCAGCAGCACCCCGTTGACCGCCAAGCTGACGTACATGCCGGTGTCGAGGTGATGAAAGTCGATGCCTTGCGAAAGGTCGAAGCCCAGCATCACAAACGAACTGGCTGTAAACACGGCCAGCGCCACGCGCATCAGCTGCGAACGCTCGGTAAGGTCCTTCAGTGCATACACGGCGGTCATGCCGGCTACCGACTGTATGACCACAAACTCGTAGTTCGAGTGCAGGGCAAACGACGACAGGATGATGGAGCTAACCATAGCCATGAAGGCCGTGCGCGAGTCCATGAATATGCGCACAAACATGGGCACCATGGCAAAAGGCAGCATATACACGTTGAAGAACTTGTGATCGACCATGATGTAGGTCAGCAGCGGGAAAAGGGCAATGAGCGTCGAGAGCAGCAGAATGGTGTGGGGCGAATGCAGGTAGTCGCGCCTGAAAAGGTTCAGGTAAATAACGAACAAAATGATGATGCTGAACACAAAGATTACCTGTCCGAGGATGATGCCCCACATGCCTTCGGAACTGTCGTTACGGCGCAAAGTTTCCTTTTCGTACGATTGCAAAATTTTAAACTGGTCGGCCGAGATTATTTCGCCCCGGTCGATGATGCGCTGTCCGCTCTGCACCATGCCCGAAGCGGGCGATACCGAGGCCAGCACGTCCTCGCGGGCGGCACGGGTTTTCACCGAGTCGACCGTCAGGTTGGGTTCCAGATACTTGTTGATGTTGCAGCGTGCCATCATGCGCCGCGGATACCTGAAAGTGTCGGCATGCACAATGTATTCGTAGGCCGAACGGGTGGAGTAAAGTTCCGAGAGGGTATGCGTTTCGGCTTCCGTGCCGTCGATAACCTTGATGCCCGGCACAATGTCCTTGGCCATTTGTGCCAATTCGTCGGAATTGACGATACCGGCCTCGTAAACCGAGGCAAGCAGCTGTTCGATGTGGTTCAGATAGCTTACGGGCACACCGGGATAGGCTCCGTTCAGGTAGTCAGAGCGGAACGCCATAATCTGGTGTCGGGCCTTTTGGGCATCGGCCACGAAAAAGGGGTGAAAGTCCTTCATGGCGCTGTCGCGTTCAGACTGCACCTCCTCTTGTGTTTTGTAAATCGGGAAGTCGTAGGTGGCAATGAGCGAATTGTAGCGCCAGGGGCGTCCTTGTTCGTATTCATAGCCGAATTTCGTTTCGCGCGGAAGAAAGTAAACCAGCAACGAAACCACCAGAACCAATGTGCCGGCCAGCGTCAGCCAGCTTTCAAGTTTTGATTTCCGGTGCATGTTCTCGGTAGGCATATTCATAAAAAAACTGAGAATGATGGAATTATCGGGTGAATCAGGGCATTTCGCGTCGCAGCGGATAGTCGCCCCTTAATTTTTCGAAGCATTCCGGGTGAGTTCGCAGTGCTTCGGCGTCGCGCGTTGGGTCGTAAAGGCGCAATTCCTCGGCCAGCAGCCGGCCCTGTCCCTCGGGGTAATAGGCAAAGCCTTCGGGCAACGGGGGTGGAACAACCGATTCAAAGGCATCGGTGGACAGGTCGAAGTGTCGGGCCACGGCCTGCAACGCCATGCGCGTGCCGTTGGCCTTTCCGTCGGCACTGTAGCCGGCGATGTGGGGGGTGCCGATAAATACTTTTTGCAGCAGTTCGCGGTCGATATGGGGTTCGTTCTCCCAAGTGTCGATAACAGCTGTGCGCACCCGTCCGCTGTCGATGGCTCGTTTCAGAGCCTCGGTGTCGATGGCTTCGCCGCGGCTCGTGTTGATAATCACGGGGCAGCGTTGCAGGCTGTCGAACCATGTTTCCGAAGCCATGTGGTAAGTGGCGTGTGGTTGCGGAGCGTGGGTCAGAGGGGTGTGAAAGGTAATGATGTCGCAGCGGCGTGCCAACTCGTCGAACGGTGTAAAGGCTGCTTGCCCTTCGCGTTCAGCGCGTGGAGGGTCGCAAAGCAGAATTTGCTCGAAACCCATGGCCGCAGCGCGCTTGGCCACACTTTTACCCACATGGCCCACTCCGACAATGCCCAGGGTCAGCCCGGCAAATGCGTTGCGTTCGGGGCGTCGGATGTCGACGGGGGCAGTCAGCGGTGTGGGGCGCCGGGTTTCGCTCCAGCAGCCGTGGGCGGCAAGCAGCAAGCAGGCTGCTTCGACGTATTGCGCCACACTGGTGGCGTTGCAGCCGGGGCAGTTGCTCCACGCAATGTTGGCATGGTGCATAAAGTCGGTATCGATGTGGTCATAGCCAATGGTGGCTGTTGCCACAAAGCGCACGGCCGACCCTGCGAGCAGGGCTTCGTTGCAGTGTGTGCGTGTACGGATAATCAGGGCGTCGGCATCGCGCACGTCGGCAGCAGTGATGTCGGCTCCGGTCAGATAGACGGTTTCGCCTAACTGTTCGGCAAAGCCGCGTATAAAGGGAATTTTCGAATCAATTACGAGTTTCATTGTGCCTTTTATATAATTCCGCCGGACGCACCGATTTGTGTTCGGCAAATGGGTATATCCCGAACCGCGACAGCCACACTGTTTCGCGGTTCGGGATTATTGTTGTGCAAGTATCTTAAACAAGCAAAACAGCGTAGCACCGCCATTCTGCTTATGCTTGTAGCTTATTTCAGTTTGGCATCCTGCGGATTGCGCAATCCGCGTGCGCCGGTCAGGAAGGCCTTGGCCGTGCCGAAGTTCAGGTTCATGTCCAGGCGCACGGGCAAGTGGTTCTTGTCGTCGGTGATGTAGAAGGTGACAATGTCTTTTTCCTTGCCATCTTCCTTTTCAACGAACGAGAACACGAGGCAGCGGTAAGTGGTGTTCGAGTTTTCCATCTGGAATTTCTTTTTACCGCGATACACAATGCTCTTCCACTCGCAGCTTTTGCCGTCGGCCATGAGGAAACTGATGCGGTGTCCCACTTTCATGTTCGTAGCGTCGAACGAACGGGCACGCAAGAGCATACTGATCATGTCGAACGCGCAATACTTACTGGTGTGGTTGCTGAATTTTGCCGGATTATTGTCGCGTTGATAGCGCATTTTCACCGCGCTCTGTCCGTTGGGGTAAGAATACCACACCTCGTTTTTGCGGTAAGTATCGCCCTCGAACGCCTTTTTGGCATAATACTTCGGCACCAGGTCAAGTCCGGTGTAAGCCATAAGCGTGTCGCGCATCACGAATATTTTGTCGGCGCGTTTTGAGCCTCGCGTAATTAAGTACGAGCGATAAGCCGGCTGACCGCCGTAAGTAGTTTGCGTCGTATTCATCGAAGCGGTACCCACTTTAATCCAAACGAATTTCCAGTTAAAGTAGAGGTCGTATATCAGGGTTTCACCGCTTTTAAAGGCAAAGTTGGGTGCTGAGCACTGAGCTTGGGCCGCCATTCCCGTAACCAGGAACAGGAACAAGAAAATCAACTTTTTCATTGTACTATTATTTATTGTGTGTATCGAAAAAAACAGGAAAGGAGTTACGCCGTTCCGAACACGCACTTTAGGCAAGGCTCACCCCCTTACTTACAGCAGCTGTTCTGCGCGCTCCCTTCATCACAGATTCGGGTGCTAAGATACATTTTTCGAACAAAAATAGCGACTATTCAGTAATTATTCAAGCTATTTGTCCGAAAAAAACGGGCTCAGTCGAAAATTCATGGGGAAATGTTCTGTTTTACATTCGATGCTTCTAAAACACTATGTATGGGCTGGCCTATGGGGCTGACCTCTTGCCTGCTTTACCTCCTATTCTGTAAATGTACGTTAAAACGAGCACCCCCATACTCCGTCGTGCCGGCGTTGTTTGAACAACGGACCGCACTATCCTGAAAATTTACTCCGAGCTTGTCGAAATTAGTTCCGCGATTGTCGAAATTAGTTCCGCGATTGTCGAAATTAGTTCCGAGCTTGTCGAAATTAGTTCCGAGCTTGTTGAAATTAGTTCCGAGCTTGTTGAAATTTCTTCCGAGACTTTTTCAACAATCGCGGAACTACTGATAATCAGCACTTTCAAAAATACAACAAAAACGGTTTGGCGCACACGGATGTCGCCCTTCAATGAAGGAAAGCGCGCTGATTGGGCTTTTAGCTTTGTTAAGTCATTTGTTAAAACCGCTATGGGCGCAACAAGCAGTGAAGTACTTTCCAATCCAAAATGTTTTGAGGTTATGCTTCGTGGTGTAAGTGGCAGCGACTGCTGTTCAGAACAACCATTTCAGGCACGGATTGTTACATAGCTTCAGTTATTTATCTCAGACTTTAAAATGGCTTGGTTATAGAACTATGCCTACAAAAAAACATCTTTTACTAAGCCCTGGCATTTCACAGGGAGGCACCATGCGAATCGACTGTGATGAAATTTTGCATTTCACAGGCAGCAGGTAATCATTTTTGCGTGTTCCCCACACCTTTTTGCTGCTGATCGAAAAAACGGCATCCATCGGTTAAATCGCCGAATGCAGGGTGAAAAGTTAAGCAGGTAGTCGGCTTATGGGGCTGACTACCTGCTTTGCGTTTTTACAGGTTGTTAAAAACCTTGCCTGCGCCATGAGGCCGGCTGTTTACTTCGTTTTTTTGGCATCGAAGCGATACGTAAGTGACATCCAGAAATAGTGATGACGGCTTGAGTACCAGCTTTCGCTGCGCGAGTAGTTGTCGACGTAGCCTAAGTAGTTTTTATCGCGGTTCAGCAGGTCGTTGAAGCCCGCTTTCAGCACGGCCTTGTTGCGCAGGAATTTGTATTCGGCGCTGACGTTCCACAGCGGAACGAGGCGGTCGAGTTCGGGCGTGTCGTAGCCCGAAAAGCCCTGCAGGCGGAAGTCGGTTTTGAAGGCAAAGCTGCGCCAGCGGTATTCGCCAGTCAAGTAGGCATTGTAGCGCATGGTTTGATCGACGGCCGATTCGTAGGCGTTGTTGTCGTAGCGCGTCAGGGAGTAGTTACCGCCCAGGGTCACGTTAAAGGCATCAGTGCGGTAAGTAACGTAGGCCGATTCCGTCAGGTTGTAGCTCCGTTGGCGGTTGAGCAGGGGGCGCGGCATGTTTTCGGTTTGCTGCAGGTAGGAGTAGTCGGTGGCAAAACGCAGTCCCAGGTCGTTCGAAAACTCCCATGCCTCCTTGAAATACTGCGTGTAGTTGCTGCTCAGATTCCAGCCCTCGCCGCCGCGAATGTTGATGGTTTGGGAGTGGTAGGCACCGGTTTGCGTGTTGTACTGAATGAGGCTCGACAGCGGGTCGACCTTTTTGTAGTAGCTCAGGTTCAACTTCACCATCTGCTGATGCTTGGGCAAATTGGCACGCAGACCCACCGACGCGTTGTGTGTGCCCAAACGGCGCAGGTTCGGGTTACCCTCGCTCGTGTGCAGCGGATTGTTGTCGTCGTAGTAGGCCAGAGTGCTCAACAGCGAGGGTTCCCATTCGTTGTACGAGTACGAGGCGTCGAACACAGCCGTCTTCGTAGGCTTGAAGGTGAGGTTCAGGTTCGGATGCACCAACCAGTAGCGACGCGAGGCAAGGGTGTCGAGTCGGCCGCGGTCGTAGTCGCTCTGTTCGTGGTTGTAAATCACCGAAACGGCGGGTTTGATGCGCCATTTACCCAAGTTCACTTCGAGGTTCACGTTCATTTCGTGGCTGGCATTTTGCTGTTCGTCGCGGTAGGAGTTTGCCTTGTCGAGCACGTCGCGCAGCAATTCCTCGGACACGGGGCGCGTGGGGTCGTAGCCCCCGGTGAGCAGGTGCAGGTCGAAGAGGTTGAGCGTCGAGGTTCCGTAGTGATAGTTCGAGCGGTAGACAGCCGCAAACTGCACGTTTTTGCCCCACCATTGGCGGAAGTTGGCCGAAAGGTCGAAGCGGTGATAGTGTTCGGGTTTGCGTCCCATCTGGTGTTCGCGCACGTCGGGCTGCGCGTCGGTGAAGTAGTCGAAGTAGCGGTCGGTAAACGAGTTTTCGCGCTGTTCGTAATAATTGTAGTTTGCCGACAAATCAATCGAAGCCTTGCGTTTCAGTTGTCGGCTGTAACTGGCCGAAAATTTACCGTTGAACACATCGGTTTCCGAGGCAAAATCGTCGAGCGTGCGTACCGTGGTGATGGGCAGCAGCGCCAGACTGTCGGGGTGGCTGAACAAGGCATTGAGCGGATTTTTGAACAAGTCGTAAGGATTGGCCGTAAACACCCCTTCGCGCAAGCTTTTGGTATACCGTTTTTTTTCGAAAGCCCCCTCGGCCTTGATTTTGATGAGCGTCATTGTGTCGGTGCGCAGTTCGGCCTGGAAGTTTCCTTTGGGGCGGAAGGAGTGGGTCCACGAGTGTCGGAGGTTGTGCGTAAAGGTGCGGTCGGTACCCGGCCGGAAAACCTCGGTGGCCGATCCGGAGTCGTTCCAACTATCGTTGTGCGGCAGGTTTACGTCGACGGTCACGAAGTTGTCGAGCGTGCGCCCGCCCTGTTTGCGTTCCCAGGCGTGTTTGTAGGCCACGGCCCCCATCTGCTGTTTGCCGTTGCCCAAGCCTCCGCCGCGAGTATATCCCCAGAAGCCACGGTCGTGTAGAAAGCTGTTGTTGTTGCCCACGTTGGCCGACACCAGGAAGGGGTCGTGTGTCGAAAGGTAGGTAGCGTCGCCGCGCACCTTGTATTTATCCTTTGTTTCGTAGACCGTTTCCGCCTCGCCATACCAGCGTTCCAGAAATCCCGGTTTAATTTTCAGGTCGAGCACATAGTCCTCGTTGCCGTCCTTTTTACCCGTTCGCTTTTCCATGTCGTCGGCCTTGTCGTACGCCTTGATGTGCTCCACCGCTTCGGCCGGCAGTGTTTGGGTAAGGAGCGACGTGTTGCCGAAGAGTTCCTTACCCTCCATGAGTATGCGTATGGGCTTTCCCATCCACTCCAGGGTGCCGTCTTTTGAGGTGACGCCCGGCAGTTTGGCAATGAGTTCGTCGAGGCGTGCCCCTTCGGCCAGTCGGAAGGCCTTGGGGTTGAACACCACCGTGTCGCCGCGCACCACAAAGGTACGCGCACGGGCCCGGACTTCGGCATTGCGCAGCATGATGTCCGACAGGCCCAGGCGAATGTCGCCCAACCGGAGCGTATCCTTTTCGCCGCCGAGCAGCATCAGTTTTTTCTTTTGGCTGTGGTAGCCAAGCAGGCTGAATTCAAGGGTGCTGTACTCGCCGCCGGCATTGCAGGTGGTAAAGTGTCCCAGGCTGTCGGTCGCAAAGCGGTGAATGTAAAAGGTGGTGCCTTTCATATCGCCCAGTTCTATCTGGACTTCTTCAAGGGGTTCGCCCGAGTCCTTGTCGACCACGCGTCCGGTGATGACGTCGGCGCGCACGTCGGCCAAACCGCCCATGACGAGCAGCCAAACGAGCATGCTGATGCGCATTGCCCGACAAAGCGAAGCAATGGTTCTGATTTTCAGAGTAAGGAGTAAATAGTTTTTTTTCATAGTGCGGTTTTGAGATTGTTTACGGAAAGTGCGAGCAAAATTATTCTTTTTTTAAAAGAAAAAAATATTTTGCTTTAAAAAACGTCTAAATCCCGTTATTTTATTGCAAACACAAGCATAAACTCGTGCTAAACTTAGGATTTAGCGGCTTCGGAAATAGCTGTGCTGCCGTTCTCGCTGCATGGCGTTCGGACAGGCACAAAAAAAACCGGCATGGCGGCCGGTGCAGGAGTATTTGCACGGACCAACCATGCCGGTTAGCATTGAGGGGGAGGCTGAAAGCTGTGATTTTAAGAAAAATCTATCACCTTCCCGGTATATGTCGATGTGATTTATTCGGCTGCAAGCAGACGGCCGAGTTCGCGGGCTTGAGCGAGGGCATCGGTGCCGGCGCCCTGCTTCCATTCAACGGGGCTGCCTACAAGCTGCATCTTCATCTTTTCATTATACTGGTCGATAACTTTGACAGCCTGACTGCTCCACGTAAAGCCGCCGAAGAAACCGAGCTTGTGCTGACTTACAGAACGACCGGTGAGGCGCTTGAGCAAATCCTCAACCACGGGGAAGAGACCGCCGTTGTAGGTGGGACCGCCAATGGCCAACGAACCGTAGCGGAAGATGTCGGCCAACACGAACGAGGGCTGCGACACGCTGAGGTTGTGAACAATGATGCGACGCAGACCGGCTTCGGCTGCTCCTTCGGCAATGGCTTCGGCCACACGCTGCGTGTTGCCGTACATCGAACCGTAGCAGATAACCAAACCGCGCTGGGTGATGCCTGCGCTGAAGCGGTGGTAGGTGTCGATGGCACGCTGAATTTCCTTTACCCACACAGGGCCGTGCGTTGAACAAATCATTTGCAGTTCCAATCCGCCAAGCTTTTTGAGGCCGGCCTGCACGGGGGCACCGAATTTACCGAGGATGGCAGCGTAGTAACGCTCCATTTCGGGCCAGTAGTCGTCGGTGTCCATCTGCATGTCGATGATGTTGCCATTGAGCGCACCGAAACAGCCGAAAGCGTCGCCCGAGAAGAGAATCTTGTCGGTTTCGCAGTAAGTCATCATGGTTTCGGGCCAGTGGAGCATGGGGGTGAGATAAAAGCGCAGTTTGTGGTGTCCGAGGTCGAGCGAATCGCCGTCGGTTACCACGATGTCGTTCTCAGAGCAGGCACCGTAATAGCCTTGCACCATTTCGAACGTCTTTTTGTTGCCGATAAGGCGGATATTCGGGTAGTATTTGCGAATGAGCGCCAGCGCACCCGAGTGGTCGGGCTCCATGTGATTTACGATGAGGTAATCGATGGGGCGGTCGCCAATCACAGCCTTGATTTTGTCTAAGAACTCGGCAAAGAAAGCCACATCGACCGTGTCGACCAAGGCCACGCCTTTTTCATCGTCGATGAGGTACGAGTTGTACGATACGCCTTGCGGCAAAAACCATAAACCTTCGAAACGGTGTTTCACGCGGTCGTTCACACCAACATAGTGTACTTTACCTTTAAGATTCATAAATGAAAATGTATGATGTTGTTGTTAGTAATTATTCAGTAGAATAGCGTCGTCGGTTGCCAGTCGGTGTTCTTGTCCGTTCCGACAGTAGCGGTTAGTGCAGGTGCTTTTTCAGGTAGCGTGCGGTGTAGCCGCGACCTTGCTGCACCACAAATTCGGGTGTGCCGCAAGCCACCAGTTGTCCGCCTTCGCGTCCGCCCTCAGGACCGAGGTCTATCAGGTGGTCGGCGCACTTAATCACCTGCTCGTTGTGTTCAATAATCACAATGCTGTGGCCGCGCTCAATCAGTGCGTTAAAGGCCATCAGCAGGCGGTTGATGTCGTGGAAGTGGAGGCCGGTGGTGGGTTCGTCGAAAATGAAGAGCGTGGGTTGCGCCCGCTCCTGACTGAGATAGTAGGCCAGTTTCACGCGCTGGTTTTCGCCGCCCGAAAGCGTAGAACTCGACTGTCCGAGTTTGATGTAGCCCAGTCCCACGTCTTGCAAGGGGCGCAGGCGGTTCACGATTTTGCGGTCGCCGTGTTCGCCAAAGAACTCTATGGCTTGGTTAACCGTCATTTCGAGCATGTCGAAAATGTTTTTGCCGTGATACATCACGTCGAGCACCTCGCGTTTGAAGCGTTTGCCGTGGCACGATTCGCATTCCAGCACAAGGTCGGCCATGAACTGCATTTCGACCTTGACCGTGCCGTCGCCCTTACACTCCTCGCAGCGTCCGCCTTCGGCATTGAACGAGAAGTAGGCTGCGCCAAATTCCATTTGTTTGGCCAGGGGCTGTTCGGCCATGAGTTTGCGTATTTCGTCGTAGGCCTTGATATAGGTCACGGGGTTCGAACGCGACGAGCGGCCAATGGGGTTTTGGTCAACGAACTCTACGCCCTTCACGGCATCAATGTCGCCTTCGAGTTTCATAAACTCACCGGGCATATCGGCCGGTTCGTCCTTGGCACGCTTCATGGCGCGGTAAAAAATGTCGCGTACGAGCGTCGATTTGCCCGAACCGCTAACTCCCGTCACCACGGTCATGACGTTGAGCGGAAATTCCACGTCGATGCCCTTGAGGTTGTTGGCACGCGCGCCCTTCACGGTAATGCTGCGGTTCCAGGCACGGCGCGAGGTGGGCACGGCAATGTGTTCCAGGCCGTAAAGATAGTTGAGCGTGTGCGACACGAAGGGCGCATCGGGCTCGGTGCCGCGTCGGGGCAGCTGCGGCTGTTCGTCGGGATTCATTTTTCCCTGATACACCACCTCACCGCCCAGGCGTCCGGCTTCGGGGCCTATGTCGATAATCCAGTCGGCTGCACGCATGATGTCCTCGTCGTGTTCAACCACGATGACCGTATTGCCCAAATCGCGCAAGGCTTCGAGCACGCGGATAAGGCGTTCGGTGTCGCGCGGATGCAAACCGATGCTCGGTTCGTCAAGAATGTAGAGCGAACCTACCAGTGCCGAACCAAGCGAGGTGGCCAGGTTGATGCGCTGGCTCTCGCCACCCGAAAGGCTGTTCGACAAGCGGTCCATTGTCAGATAGTCAAGCCCCACCTCCGACAGGAAGCGCAGGCGGTTCGTTATTTCCGACAGCAAGCGTTTGGCTATGGCGGCATCATGCTCGGAAAGTTGCAGTGTGGTAAAAAAGGCCAGCAGTTCCTTTACCGGCATACGCACCAGTTCGGTGATGCTGCATCCGCCCACCTTAACGTATTCGGCTTCGGGGCGTAAACGCGAGCCGTGACACACGGGGCATTCCGTTTTGCCGCGGTAACGGGCCAGCATGACGCGATACTGAATTTTATACTGGTTGCGTTCGAGCATACGAAAAAAGGCATCGATGCTCACCTGCTCCTCTTCGGGCAAATGCTGTTCGGCCTGGTCGCCATGCCAGAGCCAATCCTTTTGCTTGCGCGTCAGTTTGTAGTAGGGTTCGAATATGGGGAATCCCTTGTCGCTGTTGCGGCGGATAAACTCTTTGAGCCATTCGCCCATTTTTTCGCCGCGCCAGCACATCACGGCGCCGTCGTAAAGGCTAATCGACGTGTTGGGCACCACCAGGTGTTCGTCGATGCCCATAACGCGGCCGAAACCTTCGCAGCGTTCGCAAGCGCCGAGGGGCGAGTTGAACGAAAACATATTGTCATCGGGTTCGCGGAAGGTCATGCCGTCGGCCTCAAAGCGGATGCTGAAATTGTGCAGAATGCGTGCCGGATAAAAGCGCAAGCAGCATTCGCCATTGCCTTCGAAAAAGGCGGTCTGCACCGAATCGGCCATTCGCGACAGCGTATCTTTGTCAGTGTTTACCGACAAGCGGTCGATGAGCAGAAAGATGCGTCGTCCGGCTGCTGTTTCTGTTGCGTTTTGGGCAGCAAGAATTGCAGTTTCGTCGGCCTGAAGCACCTCAGCGGGGCTTTGCAGATAATCCTCGATGCGCATCATTTCGCCGTCGATGTCGAGTCTTGAAAGTCCCTGTTGCAGGTCTATTTCCAGTTGTTCGCGCAGACTGCGTCCGGGACGTATGCGCATGGGGGCGAGCACCGTGAAGCGGGTTCCCTCGGAGTAAGTGAGTGCGCAGTCCACCACGTCCTGCACAGTGTGACATTTCACCTCATTGCCGCTAATGGGCGAAAAGGTGTGTCCCACGCGTGCAAAGAGCAGGCGCAGGTATTCGTAAATTTCGGTCGAGGTTCCCACCGTCGAGCGTGGGTTTCGGCTGGTTACTTTTTGTTCAATGGCAATGGCGGGTGGCAGTCCTTTGATGTAGTCGCACTCCGGTTTGTTCATTCGTCCTAAGAACTGACGGGCGTATGCCGAAAGGCTTTCAACGTAGCGTCGCTGCCCTTCGGCATAAAGTGTGTCGAAAGCCAACGACGACTTACCCGACCCCGACAAGCCGGTAATGACGATGAGCTTGTCGCGCGGAATTTCCAAATCTATCTGTTTCAGGTTGTTCACCCGGGCACCTTTAAGCCTGATGGTTTCATTCATAGGAGCTGTATTCCAATATATTCTCAAGCAAACAAAAATACAACAAAGCCGATGTTTGACAAAACAAAACTTCAACATTTTGTAAGAGATTAAAAAAACTCAGCACCTTTACTATAATTTTGTAAAGATGAGGCAGAATTATTTGCACATGTTCGACACTATACGTAATTTAGCGCACAGAACTTTATTCTTTTTTGAAAACCGAAAAATACCTTTTTTCTGTGGGGAAACAATAACCCTGCACTTACCTTAAATTCATTACCTGCCATGGCCAGATCAAAGCAATTAGTGGAATGCGTGCCTAACTTCAGCGAAGGACGCAACCTGGAGATTATCCGACTCATTACCAACGAAATCGAAGCTGTCGAAGGCGTGAAATTACTCGACGTCGACCCCGGCGAAGCTACCAACCGTACGGTCGTTACCTTTGTGGGCGAACCGCAGGCCGTGTGCGAAGCTGCCTTCAGGGCTGTGTGTCGCGCGGGCGAACTCATCGACATGCGCCAACACCACGGGGCGCATCCGCGCATGGGGGCTACCGACGTGTTGCCCTTGGTGCCAGTGAGCGGTATCACCCTGGAGGAATGTGCCGAACTGGCACGAAAACTGGCAGAACGCATTGCCCGCGAGGCTCACATTCCGTGCTACTGCTACGAGGCTGCGGCTCTCAAACCCGAACGGGCTAACCTGGCCGTATGCCGGGCTGGCGAATACGAGGCGCTGCCTGAAAAAATGGCTTGCGACGAACGTAAGCCTGACTTTGGGGCTCGTGCGTTTGACGAAGGTGTGGCGCGCACCGGATGTACGGCTGTGGGGGCGCGCGACTTCCTGATTGCCGTGAATTTCAACCTGAACTCTACTTCGACGCGACGCGCCAACGCCATTGCATTCGACGTGCGCGAAAAAGGACGTCCGCAGCGCGAGGGCAATCCCATTACGGGCAAAATCGTGCGCGATGCCGAGGGTAATCCGCTCATGAAACCCGGCACACTGAAGTGTACCAAGGCCATTGGCTGGTTTATCGAGGAGTATGGCATTGCTCAGGTGTCGATGAACATCACGAATGTCAATGTCACGCCGCTGCATGTGGCCTTCGACGAGGTGTGCCGCGCGGCGCACGAACGCGGTCTGCGGGTGACGGGTACGGAAATCGTGGGACTGATGCCCGAACGTACGCTCATCGAGGCGGGTAAGCACTTCCTGCGCAAACAGAACCGCTCAACGGGCATTCCGAAGCAGGACATCATCAACATTGCCGTAAAGTCGATGGGGCTCGACGACCTCAAACCGTTCTGTGCCAAAGACAAGGTGGTGGAATACATGATCGAGGCGGACGAGGCGGAAAAGAACTCGCTCGTGGCGCTGACGGTCAAGGGGTTTGCCGACGAAACGGCGCGCGAATCTCCGGCACCGGGCGGTGGGTCGGTATCGGCCTACATGGGTGCGCTAGGGGCTGCGCTGGGTACGATGGTGGCAAACCTTTCGAGCCATAAACCGGGGTGGGACGACCGCTGCCCGGAATTTAGCGAATGGGCTGAAAAGGGTATGGCACTCGAAACGGAACTGCTGCACCTCGTCGACGAGGATACGGAGGCGTTCAACCGCATCATGGCGGCCTTCGGTATGCCTAAAAACACTGACGAGGACAAACGCTTGCGCTCCGAGGCTATTCAGCGGGCTACGCTCTTTGCGGCGCAGGTGCCCTTGCATACGATGCAAACGGCATTCGGCGTGTTCGAACTTTGCCGCGCCATGGTGCTCGAGGGCAACCCGAACAGTGTGAGCGATGCGGGGGTCGGTGCGCTGGCTGCTCGCAGTGCGGTACTGGGGGCTGGCATGAATGTGAAAATCAACGCGCTTTCGCTCAAGGACGAGGCGGTGGCCAACGAACTGGTGGTCGAGGCCAACGAACTGATTGAAAAGGCGCAGAAGGCCGAGGCGGAAATTTTGGCTTTGGTCGACGAACGGATTACGCGATAATCACTCATTCTGAAGCACATCGGGGTTGCTTTGCCATTGGTGAACAACCCCGACTGGTGCTTTTTTCCTTTTTTCATTTCTCCCTTTTTCTTTTTTCTGAAAATCCTTATCTAATTCCTTACTTACCATGACCAACGAACAGTTTAAAGCGGCCATCCGTGCGGGCATTCCTGCTGAACTGCCTGCCATGCCGGCTTACGACCCTGACATAAACCATGCACCGCGACGCAAGGAAATTCTTTCGCCCAACGAAAAGAAACTGGCTTTGCAGAATGCACTGCGCTATTTCCCTGCCAAACTTCATGCGGCACTGGCTCCTGAATTTGCGCGCGAACTGGCCGACTACGGACGCATTTACATGTATCGCTTCCGCCCCACCTATGCCATGCACGCACGGCCTATCGACGCATATCCGCACCGCTCTGAACAGGCGGCTGCCATTATGCTGATGATTCAGAACAACCTCGACCCGGCTGTGGCGCAGCATCCGCACGAACTCATTGTGTACGGCGGCAACGGGGCTATTTTCCAAAATTGGGCGCAGTATCTGCTGACCATGCAGTATCTGAGCGAAATGACCGACGAACAAACGCTGGTGATGTACTCGGGGCATCCGCTGGGACTCTTCCCTTCGCATCCCGGTGCGCCGCGCGTGGTGGTGACTAACGGCATGGTCATTCCGAATTACTCCAAACCCGACGACTGGGAACGCATGAACGCACTGGGTGTGAGCCAGTACGGACAAATGACGGCGGGTTCGTACATGTATATCGGGCCGCAGGGCATTGTTCACGGCACTACGATTACCGTGCTGAATGCGGCGCGCAAACGGCTCAACGGCCGCGAGGGACTGGGCGGCATGCTCTTTGTTTCGTCGGGACTGGGCGGTATGTCGGGCGCACAGCCTAAGGCGGGAAACATTGCCGGCGTGGTGAGCGTGGTGGCTGAAATTAACCCGAAAGCGGCCGAAAAACGCTATGAACAGGGTTGGGTGGACGAACTGCACACCGAACTCGACGAACTCATTCCGGCTGTGCGCCGGGCCATGGCCGAAAAGCGGACGGTGTCGATGGCATACGTGGGCAATGTGGTCGACCTTTGGGAACGCTTGGCGCAGGAGGACATACCCGTTGACTTGGGTAGCGACCAAACTTCGCTGCACAATCCGTGGGCAGGGGGCTATTATCCTGTGGGACTTTCGCTCGACGAGTCGAAACAGCTCATGGCAGCCAATCCGGAGGCTTTCAAACTGAGGGTCGAGGAGTCGCTGCGCCGTCAGGTAGCAGCCATCAATGCACTGACGGAACGGGGCATGTACTTTTTCGACTATGGCAATGCCTTCCTGCTGCAAGCAAAGCGTGCCGGAGCCGACATTCTGCTGCCCGACGGGCGTTTCCGTTACCCGTCGTACGTGCAGGACATCATGGGGCCGCTCTTCTTCGACTACGGTTTCGGTCCGTTCCGCTGGGTTTGCACTTCGGGCCTGGCTTCCGACCTTGAAATGACCGACCGCCTCGCGGCCGAGGTGTTGGAGGAGATTATGCAGACGGCTCCCGACGAAATCAAACCGCAAATGGCCGACAACATTCACTGGATTCGCGAAGCTGGGCGGAACCACCTTGTGGTGGGTTCACAGGCGCGCATTTTGTATGCCGATGCCGAGGGGCGTTCGCGCATTGCGCAGGCTTTTAACCAGGCCATTGCCGACGGACGCATCACGCGTCCTGTGGTGCTGGGTCGCGACCACCACGACGTGTCGGGCACCGATTCGCCTTTCCGCGAAACGAGCAACATCTACGATGGCTCGCAGTTCTGTGCCGACATGGCGGTGCAAAACGTCATTGGCGACTCGTTCCGGGGTGCTACCTGGGTGTCTATTCACAATGGTGGCGGCGTAGGCTGGGGCGAGGTTATCAACGGTGGCTTCGGCATGGTCATTGACGGTTCGGCCGAGAGCGACCGCCGCCTGCGCGAAATGCTTTTCTGGGATGTGAACAACGGCATTGCCCGACGCAGCTGGGCGCGCAATGTGGGTGCCATGCACAGCATTGAACGCGAAATGCAGCGCACACCGGGACTGAAAGTGACGATGCCGAACCTCGTTGACGAGGCACTGCTCAACGATTTGCCCTAATTTTCAGCATCAATGCCTTTAACTTTCTCATAAGTAGATGTTGAAAATTAGTTATGCTTAAGAATTAGTTATACCTTAACCCTGAACAAACCCTGAACAACCATGAACACGCATTTTATATCTGCCGAACACCTTTCTATCGACCACGTGGGCGAAATCATGGCTACCAACTGCCGCCTGGCTCTGAGCGACGATGCACGCACACGCATTGTGCGTTGCCGCGAATACCTTGACCGCAAAATCGAGGCTACCGAACGGCCCATCTATGGAGTGACCACGGGATTCGGTTCGCTCTGCAACGTGTCGGTGCAACCCGACGAACTGAGCCAACTGCAAATTAACCTGATGATGTCGCACGCTTGCGGCACGGGCGACCGTGTGCCGAACGACATTGTGCGCCTCATGCTGCTACTTAAAATTCAATCGTTGAGCTACGGCTTTTCGGGCTGTAAACTCGATACGGTGGAGCGGCTCATCGACTTGTTCAACCATCACATCTGCCCCATTGTGTATATGCAGGGCTCGCTCGGTGCCTCGGGCGACCTCGTGCCGCTGGCTCACCTTTGCCTGCCCCTTGTCGGACTGGGCGAGGTGGAAATGAACGGCGAAGTGGTGAGTGGTGCTGAAATGCTGCGCCGCATGAACTGGGAACCCATTCACCTGGCCTCGAAAGAGGGGTTGGCACTGCTCAACGGCACGCAGAACATGAGTGCCTTTGCCGTGTGGTGTTTGCTCCGCAGCAAGCGGCTGAGTGCTTGGGCCGACTGCATTGCAGCCATGTCGCTCGATGCTTACAATGGACTTGACATGGCCTTTAACCCGGCTGTTCACCTGGTACGCCCGCACAAGGGGCAGGTCGAAACGGCACGCATCATCAGCGAACTGCTTCAGGGCAGCGAAATAATCAAACAGCCTAAAACGTACGTGCAGGACCCCTACTCTTTCCGCTGCATTCCGCAGGTACACGGGGCATCGAAAGATACGATTGACTATGTGTGGAACGTCATCGAAACGGAAATCAATTCGGCTACCGACAACCCAACGGTTTGTCCGGACGAGGATTTGATTATTTCAGCAGGCAACTTCCACGGACAGCCCATTGCCCTGCCTATGGACTTTTTAGCCATTGCGCTCAGCGAACTGGCCAACATTTCGGAGCGTCGTATCTACAAACTGGTATCGGGCACGCGCGACTTACCCAGTTTCCTGGTGGCCAATCCGGGCCTCAACAGTGGTTTCATGATTACGCAATACACCGCGGCCTCTATCGTAAGCCTCAACAAGAGCCTCTGTACGCCTGCTTCGGTCGACAGCATTCCGTCAAGCCAGGGACAGGAGGACCATGTGAGCATGGGAGCCAATGCGGCCATCAAGCTCTACAAGGTGGTGCTCAACACCGAACGGGTGCTGGCTATCGAACTGTTCAATGCGGCACAAGCTCTTGAATTCCGTTTTCCCCTGCGTTCGTCCGAACCCATCATGCAACTGCACGAGGCTTACCGCCGCGTAGTGCCGTTCATTGTCGACGACGAGGTGATGTATCCGCACATCCGCCACAGCGTGGAGTTTTTGCAAACGCAACCCTTACAAACTGAGGTGAAGTAAGCGCACTGCCACATCGTTTTTTCATGTATGTATCAAAAAAGCATTATATTTGCAGAAATAACAATATATATAACATGGAAATAGGAGATAAAGTATTGATTTCGCCAGACCTGACCCTTATGAAAGTCTGGCTTGAAGGTACTGTTATTGAGGTTGAAAACAATCCCTTTGTCGGTATTGTTATTTCTGCCGAAACCGCAGACAAAAACGTGTTTTTCGGGCAGGAAGATTTGTTTAAAGCTCAAACAGAATAGGTATGTTTGCTATAAGTTTTGACATGTCGGTTTCTAACCTCGAAAAATATTACGGAGTACCCTGTCATTGTGCTTATTTTGAAATAAAAAGAACCTTGAAAAAATACAATTTCGATTGGATTCAAGGTAGCACCTACATTACTCAAAGCGATGACTTAGGCAACCTATTCAGAGCTATCGAAGCCCTAAAAAAAATCGAATGGTTTAGAAAATCTGTTCGCGATATTAGGGGATTTAAAGTAGAAAACTGGTCGGATTTCACCAGTATCATAAAAGATGAATAAGTTCTTTACGTTCACCTTCCCCAAAACTATGTAGAATAAGAACGATCTTTGAATCCATACCTGGAAATCGGTAACTTTGAATTTTTGAATATAAAAGGCGAAAGCCAACTCTCTGTACAAAGAGGAGTTGACTTTCGCCTATTTTTCTTTTTACCTGCCTTTCAGCAAAGATTAGCTTAGAGTTTCGGACCAAAAGAAAGGTCGCCGGCATCGCCGAGTCCGGGCACAATGTAGGCCTGATCGTTGAGTTCGGGGTCGATGGCGGCTACCCAAAGGGTGATGTCGTCATCGGGGAACACTTTTTTCAAGTGGTCAATGCCCTCCTGAGCGGCAATGGCACAGCAAATGTGGAGTTTGGCAGGCGTGCCGTGGCTGAGGAAAGCCTTGTACGAAAGTTCCAGGCTACCGCCGGTGGCCAGCATGGGGTCGACCATCAGGAAGGTTGAACCGCTGATATCGGGGGCTGCCAGGTAGTTTACATGAATTTTCAGTTCCTCGCGGCTGCCTTCCTCGCGGTAGGCGGCTACAAAGCCCGAATCGGCTTGGTCAAAGGTGTCGAGGAATCCTTCGTGAAAGGCCAGACCGGCGCGAAGCACGGTGCCCACCACAATGCGGTCGTCGTAAGTAGGCACTTGCTTGGTACCCAGAGGGGTCGTAATGGTTTTTTCAGTGTAGTTCAGCGTGCGGCTCACCTCGTAGGCCATGGCGCGGGCTATGCGCTCCAAGTTGCGGCGGAAGAGGGTGCGGTTTTCCTGAATGTTGACATCGCGCAACTGCGCCATGTACGAGTTGATGACCGATGAGCGGTCGCCCAAATTGATAACTTTCATTGTATGAGATAACTGATTTATTTTTTTTAGTCGAAACGGGGAGGTGCCACACAGGCTTTCCCCGCAGCATCGGGCACAAGCGGCGGTTGCTTCGCTGACGCAAAACAAACGCTGTGCTGACGCGAAACACAGCTCGTCGGCCCGAAAAAATTCCGGAAAAGCACTGTTGGCAGTGTTCTTCCGGAATTATTTTAGGAATTTGCGCGCACTGCGCCCACGCTCATTGAATCTGCGCGTGGAGCAGACACGAAAGTGTATTTACAGTTTACTTTACCAAGTGCTTCTTGCCATCAGAAGTGATGTAGAAGCCTTTGGCAGGGGCCTGAATCAAGCGACGACCTTGCAAGTCGTACATACGCAATTCGGCATTCGGTGCATCAGGAGTTTCAATGCAACCGATACCGGTTTCCACCTTTTCGCCCGTAGGCACAATTTTCCACTGCGAAGCGGGTTCGCTGGCGTACCATTCAACGAGGTGACCTTCGCCTGCCATGTGCAAGGCATTGAGGTCGGCTTGCACGGGGTTCGTGCAAACAACAGTTGACCATCCATCGGCATTGGCATTCACACGGAACTTACCGACCTCTGTGGCATTGTCTACCTGAGTTACATGTGCGTACTGCTTCTGCGTGGGACTCATCATCTTGTTGTTTTGCTTGTTGATGATAACCCAGCTTCCGTCGGGCTGCACGCTGAACACAAACTTTTGTGCGTCCGTGTTGCCCGTGGTGGCGTTTCCGTATTCTGTGGCTCCATTTATCTGGAGATACTTGCCTTGGCGTCCCTTGTTGAGCAAGGTGTACGACATGCCGTCCTCCATTTGAATGCTGTTAGCCAACAGTGCTTCATTCAGTTTGGCAATGACATCTGCATAGCCCTGAGCGGAAGTATTCTTTGCATACTCCTCAACCAATCCGTTCAGGGCAGACTTAAAATCCTCAAGTTTCGCAGCGTCGAGCATACCGACAGCCTCACCAGCCTCAGCCTGCTTTTTAGCTTCAACCTTTTCCTGCATCATGCGCACCACGTAGGCTTCGCGGTCAACGTCCTTTTTGAGCGTATAGGCACCCTTGGTGATGTAGTCGATGGTGTAAAGTTTCAGCACCTGCGTGTAGCCGGCACCGAAGGTTTCTTCTTCGTAGATAAAGGCGAGTTTGTCGTCGGCCGTCATCGACATGGTCGAGTAGCACGAACCGATGAAGCTCGACTGATGCTTGCCGTCCCAGTTGGCAGCGAGGCTGTCGGGGGTTACAAAGTCGTTGAGCGAAGCCAGTTCTTTGTAATAAATACCCACATTGTTACGTCCGTTGCCGAAGGGAATTGACTGCAAAGCCAAGTACATTTCCTTCTGGTCGCTGTTGCGTACCACGGGCAGAATCATGATTTCGCCATTCGTTGAGTTGCCGCAAGCCGTACCCTTGTTGGCAGCATTCGACGCAGCCACCTTGCCCCAGCTACCTTTGGCCGATTTCACGTCGGTATAGGTGTAGTAGTTGTAGAAGCGGCCACCGTTCATACGGCTGCTCAAAATCACCGTTCCGTCGGGCAATTCCTCGCACTTAGGCTCATCGCCGCCCGGTGCCGGACGGTCGGCCACTGTGCCGAGAATGTGCCACGTCGTACCGAAGTCGTCAGAGTAAATAACGCGGTTACCCTGATTCTTAGTCCACACAGCGGCATAGATGCGGTAGTAATCGCCCACCTTCACCATGCGGCTTTGGCAAATACGGCCTGAACCCATAAAGAGCGACTGCACCGTTACCTTTCCGTTTTCGTCGACGAAGAGCGGATAGATGCTTTCGGTTACTTCCTTGGGTTCGGTCCATTCCCATTGCTGGGTCTTTTCGTTGAACTTACCACGCACCTGTGCCACGCGGTTGGGGTTGCTCGTAGCAGGGTCGGTAGTGTAGTTGCCATCCCAGCAGACGGTTTTACCGCAAACCATCATAATCAGGATTTCGTTGCGTTCGGCATCGGCCACCACAGCGGCATCACCGAAACCGATTTTCCAAAATTCTTTGTTTTGCTTTTCGCCCAAACCATTGGCAATGAAGAACTCGGGTCCCCAAGTCTTACCGTTGTCGGTCGAAATACGAGCCTTGATGTCTACTTCACCGAAACCGATGTCGCCACCACAGGGACGATAGTCGCTGATAGCCACAATCTGACCGTTCTTGGCCGTGCAGATGGCCGGAATACGGTAGGGGGTCTTTCCGGGCATAGTGACGAAAAGGTTCTGCTGCGGTTCGAGTTCGCGGAAAGCGCGTTCCACGGTTACTTCGAAGTTCGTGAGCAACACACCCTTGTTCGGGCCCTTGCTGCCGAAGTCGGCCGTAGTCATGTCCTTCAGTCCCGTTACTTCAATTTGCTGCTCTTGGTCGGTCACCTCGTAGGTCTTGCCGTTGGCCGTGAGCTGAATGCCCTTGGTACCGGCAACCATGTTCTTAAAGGTAAACTTGTAGCCCGTCACCACGTATTCGGGGCCTGCCGTGATGCTCACCGTGTTGTTTTGGTCCTGTCCTGAAGCCAGCACAAAGGTGTTGTTCTGTTTACCGAAATCGTTGGTCGGTGTTGAAATCACCAGCTGCGGATTCGTGGCGTTCGACTTCCACTCCGAAGCCCAAGTCTTGGCTGCATTCGATTTGGTGAACTGTCCGGTAGTAATGTCAACGGTAAACGATGCGTTGACTGCGCTAAACACGAAACTTGAACCCAAGTCGGCACCACCGGTCCAGAAAGCCAAACGACCATTGCGGTTGTTCATCTTGTTCTTCTCGTGGCCCTTTTCATTGATGTAGTAACCACCTTGCGCACTGGTCGAAATTTCCCAAGTGTCGGTGTAGCCGGTCTTGAGTTCGCCCAGAATGGGGTACGATTCGCCACCGTTTTGTCCCTTCATTTCCGTAGGCGCAATAAGGGGTTTTGTGGCACCGTCGAGTCGGTTGTAGAACTTGTAGCCCCCGGTGGCACTACCCGTCACGCACCATTGGTTTTCGAGTCCCTTGTCGGTAGCACCGCCCAGGGTGATGTAGGCAGCTCCCTTGTTACTCGACACGCGATTACCGCCAATGGTCAAGGTGTACCAGGTGGTGTTCGGTGCAAATTGCCCGTTTTGGATAGTAGTAACTTTAAATGCTTCATCGGCCTGAGCCAGCGGTGTAGCACACAGCATAGACATGGCCAATGCCGATAAATAAGTAATGTGTTTCATTTGTGAGTTGTATAGATTTTTAGAAGTATCACATTCTAAATGAAGAAACAATTTTAGGGTGGTTCTAAAACAATCAGAATATGATTTAGAACCACCCTTTAAATTTCGGTTTCCGCTGAAATGCACCCATCAGCATTTCGAAATTTAAGCAGTTTCTCATTTATTGGTCAGCAAGTCGGCGACTTGCCGCGATAGCCCGTTCAGCCTTTCAGCCCGTTCAGCACATCGTTGGGGTTGATTTTGGCAATGGTATCACGCATAGCCGTATCGCCCTTCAGGTTTTCGAGCTTGTAGTAATCCATGAAGCCCATGTTTCCTTCGCGCAGCGCCTGTGCCAAAGCCTTGGGCACTTCGGCCTCGGCCTGAATCACTTCGGCGCGTGCCTGCTGCGCCTTGGCCTTCATTTCCTGTTCGGTAGCCACCGCCATAGCGCGGCGTTCCTCGGCCTTGGCCTGTGCAATGTTCTTGTCGGCATTGGCCTGATCCATTTGCAACGTAGCACCGATGTTCTTGCCCACGTCGATGTCGGCAATGTCGATTGACAGAATTTCGTAAGCCGTACCTGCGTCCAATCCCTTTGAAAGCACGAGTTTCGAGATAGAATCGGGATTTTCAAGCACCTGTTCGTGCGTTTCGGCCGAACCGATGCTCGACACGATGCCCTCGCCCACGCGGGCCAGGATGGTATCTTCGCCGGCACCACCCACCAGTTGGTGAATGTTGGCGCGCACCGTCACACGGGCCTTGGCAATGAGCTGAATACCGTTTTTAGCCACGGCAGCCACAGGAGGCGTGTCGATAACCTTCGGGTTGACACTCGTCTGTACAGCTTCGAACACATCGCGTCCGGCAAGGTCAATAGCCGTAGCCTTTTCAAAGGAAAGGTCGATGTTGGCTTTCGAAGCCGACACCAGCGCATGCACCACGCGTTGCACGTGTCCGCCGGTCATATAGTGAGCTTCAAGGTTGTCGCGCGTAATATTTTGCAGTCCGGCCTTGTGTGCCTCAATCAGGCAGGGCACAATGACTCCGGGCGGCACATTACGAATGCGCATCAGAAACAGCTGCATCAGCGAAATCTGTACACCCGACACCTTGGCCGAGAGCCAAAGAAAGAACGGTACAAAATGAAAGAACACGGACAATAGTACTACGGCACCTACCACAAGTACTACCAATGTAAGAGGAGCGTTGATCATAACGGCTTACGATTTGAGGTTAGTAATTTTACTTCCTGAAAGCAGAGCTGCGTCTGCCCATTCGGGGCTTACCGCCGGAATGGCGGGGCAAATTTCTCTGCTGACTCCTTAAATATGGCTCATTTGCCACAAAGTTTTTGCAAAAATACTATTTTTTCGCGGTATGTGCTTGATTTCTTTTTCTGAAACTATTTTGAAAACTGCTAAAAAACATAGTTCTTGACCTTGAATTAGGCAAGTTCAGTAGAAATGCGCCTGTGAAAAGCAGACAATGCCTGTTCTGCCATCACACTTGAACCGGACCGGACAGTGACTTGCTTTCAGATGCGCAACAGACTGATGGGAAAATAGCCCTTGGCGCTTGCGCCGTGTTCAGAGCGGTTCGAACAAATTCCCTAACAAATCAAAAAAAAAGAGGAAGGTATCTTTGCTGACTTTAAGGGCGAAACCGGCAGGCTGTAAACCAATGTGGTGGATTTTTTGAAAACGCTGATTATCAGCGGTTCCGTGCTTGTTGAAACAAGCTCGGAACTAATTTGCACAAGCTCGGAACTAATTTCAACAAGCACGGAACTAATTTCAACAAACTCGGAACTAATTTCAACAAACTCGGAACTAATTTCAGCAAACGCGGAAGATATGCAGAAGAGATGATGAAAAGGTGCTTTTCGGTGCCGCAACCCTCCGTCAGCAGATGTGGTACGGGCGTTTGCCGTTTAATATTTTTTTTACTTCAGGTAAGCCGTTACATACCTACCAGTTGGCTGTAATCAATGCCGTCGCACTCCATATTGCAGCCTGCAAGTACGACTTTTGCTTCATTTTCTTTTTTTACAACTACTTTTTCCGTGCTTACCCGAACCGGAATTTTCACTTGCTGTACGATGGTATCGCGCACTATTCGGTCGCGAACGGTCACCACGGTATCGGGCACAGCACAGGCTGTCAGTTCTTTGGGTTGCTGTTGGCCATCGATGGGAAAGGCAATACCCACGAACCAGCCTATGGCGGCAGCTGCTGCCGATGCCACCCAAGTGATGCGAGCGGGCCGGTAAGGCAATTTGCGCACAGGCAATGCGTAATTTTGTTGGTCGCGCAGGCGGCGTGCCGATTGTCTAAGCTGCTGTTCGAACCGTGCGTCCAACTTATCTATTTGTTTCATATTGATGCAATTTTTGTTTGATGAGTGCTATTAGGTAATGGTTTCGCGACTTGACGGTTCCGACAGGCAAGTGCATGATTTCAGCAATTTCAGTCAGCGTCAGTTCCTCTTCGTAGCGCAGGGCAAAAAGCATACGGGGTTCCGGGGGCAAGTTTTCAAACACCTTTGCCAGCGCGCAATCGAAAGCTTGTTCATCAAGGTGTACTTCAATGTTGCTGTCTCCGGCTTCTTCCTCATCGGCCATTTGCCACAAATATTTGTCTGCCACTTCGCGGTGTCGGTACTCATTGCGGCAAACGTTGTAAGCCATCGTAAAAATCCAGGCACTTACTTGCTCACCAACGGTGTATTTATCACGAAATTTCCAGATTCGTTCAAATATTTCCTGGGTAAAATCGGCCGCCAGTTCTTTATCGCCTCCAAGCATTCGATAAAAAAAACCTTGCAGACGGCGAGCATATCTGCGACAAATTCTTCAAAAGCCTTTTCCTGCCCTTTCCGAATTTTCAGCATCAGTTCGCCGTCTGTCAGTTTTTTTACGGGGGTTATCAGTTTAAAATTCATTCCCCAATGTTTATGTTCAAATATTTTTGACAATTATTTTTCATGGCATCGCTCATTTTAGCCTGTTCCAAAGCTTTGGTCAGCAAGTTGGCCAGCCATTCCGAACGCTCCACATCGTGCCATTCGCGGTATTTGCCAATAAGTGGTGCCAACAGCACAAAGTAATTATAAGTCAAGGCATTGGCACTTTGCCATTCTTTTTCAGCCACGAATTGAGGTTCTATCAGATAGTCCAACCGAATGTTGCGCTCCACGTTTTCGCGCACCCGTACATAATTATCGTAGGGTATGTCGCTGTAGCGCAGCACCAAGCCTTCGTTGTACAGGTTTTTTTTCAGTCTACTCAATCCACTGTCCTCTGAAAGCGACGACGGACTGAAGTAGGTAGGCCGTCCACTCTTTTTCATGATATACTCAATGCGGTCGGGCAGGTAGTTCTCCCAGGTGTCGGTCGTTTGATAGTCGGCCATACTGAAGGTTTCGGGCTCAATGCCTAACTCGCGGCAAACGTACTGATAGTACTCAGGCAAGTAAAGGAACGAGGCACAAATCACCACTTTGTCCTGATGTACGCCCAAGCCTTGCTGTAAAGCAATTTTGGGCAGCAAAATGGCATCGCCCAATCCTATATACAGGGCGTTGGGGGGCAAGCATTGCAGTTCGTTGTAATTGTAGCGCAGCAAAGCTGTGGGAATTTGCTGCTCCTCGTAGTACTTTTTGCCCATTTCCTTCAGTTCCTTGTCCCGGCCTTTTTGCCAAAAATAGGCAATGAAAGTGCCGTATTCCTCGCCGAACGTGCGATTTGCGGGCATCAACTGATAAGCTCGTTAAATGTGGGCCTGCGAAAGGGAAGCGTTCAGCGTATCGTAGGCACATTAATGGTAGGTGTAAGTATTCGGAATGGCTTTGCGCATTCGTTCGTTAAGCAGTTTTCGCTTTTCGTAGCCTTCAGGCGTATCCATTGTGGCATAGCGAGTGGCTCTGCTCAGGTTATACCACGCATTTTCGTTCGCCGGTTCGTTGGCCACCACCTTTTCCCAGGCTTTAATCTGATTTTCGTACCATTCGGCCGACTCGGCGCGTTCCACTATCCAGGGTATTCTTTCGGGCTTCACCTCTTGCGCATTCATGCCGAGCGCAACGAGCGACATGGCCCATACTATCAATCGTTTCATGAATCAATCATTTAAGTTGTTTTACTTACTGTTCAAAAACCGGTTTCTATGACAGCATAACCGCAACTGCGCAAAAGGTTCAATATTTTCGAAAAAAAATTGACACATTCCTGCTCCCGACGATTTCAAGAAACTGACTTTATGCGGCGAAAATTTAAACATTTTGTTAATACCATTTGCTGCTTTTACCCCAAAAGTGGAGAAAAACGATGAAAAAGGGGGGTAAAATTGCATAAATCAGTTTGAAATGTGCAAATATTGCGTAAGACTTTGTATTTTTGTGCCTATAAAAGCCCTGTGCGTTCTGCGGCTTTCAAGCAAGGGT
>ENA-ORLM01000680-ORLM01000680.1-human-gut-metagenome-genome-assembly--contig:-NODE-680-length-28765-cov-5.650969_pt1 | contig 28765 bp, 29 predicted proteins | sample MGYA00243063_ERZ508815 | MGnify/ENA primary metagenome ERZ508815 (study PRJEB26277, sample SAMN04329768) | human gut metagenome | biome: human-associated habitat | host: Homo sapiens | place: USA...
AAGGTGATGATGTCCACAGGCGGCAGCTTTGCACCATGCAGTCCGCTGATATTGCCGAAGTGTTGTACCTGCGGCAGCCGTTTTTCTGTCACACGAATGGCAAACGATTCAATTTCAGAAGACCAGATAGGCACAATGCCTGCCAGCAGTCCGGCAAGCGGAAAACCGCCGCTGCCGTCAAAGAGGCTGCCAAGGGTGAGCGGTCTATTCATTAGTCACCTCCAGATTATTTTCTGCTTTATCGCATGACAAAAGAAACGCCCTGCATACTGATAATTCTGCAAAGCGTTTACATTTCTCTATAACTTTACTTCGTATCCATATTGGTGCGGCAGGAACGTTGTTATATCTTCCATATTCGCCAAACATACACTCCATACCAACATTTCTTGCCTGAACTGCCTCTTGAAATGTATCGTAGTATCCAAGATGAATATCCAGCTGACTGATTTTGATTCTTGCACGATATTTCTTTCTGGGTGGATAATAACTTACTCCGCTTACACCCGATGTGTTATTTTTTTGAAGCGGTTGATTTATTTGATTTTGCTGATGTGTACAGAAACGGACATTGCATCTTCGATTATCCAATGTATCAAGATTGATATGATCCAGCTCCATTCCTTTTCTTGTACTAAAAAGCACTTGATGCAGCGGTCGACCATGGCAGTCAACGATATATATTTGCCTACCTTTTCTGCTTTTATAAGAGACATACCATTTGATATCTTTTATTCTACTGAATAAATCAGCATCAAACATGAATATCGTCCCATCGGAAAGATGACCATAGCCAATTATACCATCATCAGAAAATGTGTAATTCACATTGCCGATATCACTCACGTCCTCTCTGAGCGTCATTCACATTGCTGTCTTGAATATTCAGTTCGTCTGCTGAAAACTCATGTACTTCTGAACACGGGTACTTTACTCCGTTGCGCAGAACATACACGCCATCAGCTGAACCAACAGCAGCAATGTATCTTCTGATGATCGCTGATGCATATTTGGGATCAAGTTCTTGTGTGTAACAGATTCTGTTGGTCTGTTCTGATGCAATGAGTGTAGAACCGCTGCCGCCGAAAAGATCAAGAATGATTCCGTTTTCCTGTGATGACATACGAATCGGATATGCAATCAATGGAAGAGTTTTCATTGTAGGATGTAGCTTTGACTTTTTCGGCCTGTCAAATTCCCATACAGTAGTCTGCTTGCGGTCACCGTAGAATTTGTGCTTTGCAGTATCCTTGAAAGCATAAATTACTGGTTCGTGCCGCATTTGGAAATCCATTCTGCCGATAACAAGCGTATCTTTTACCCAGATACAAGTTGTAGAATAGTGGAATCCCGCATTAACTGTTGCTTTATAAAAATTACATTTTTCTGCATCTGAATGGAAACAGTAAAATGCTCCGCCGTCTGCGAGAGATGTATATGCGTTTTTGAACGCGTCCAAGAGGAACTGATAGAACTTCTCACTGTCAGACCATTTGTCATTCATAATTGTCATACCTGTACCGCCGGAATATGCACAATTATACGGAGGATCTGTAATACAGGCATTTGCTTTCTGACCGTCCATCAGCAAGGCAACTTCATCAGGTTTGGTGGAATCTCCGCAGCGAAGTCTGTGTCTGCCGAGAAGCCAGATGTCACCATTTTCAACAAATGGTTCAAACTCTGCCGCCTTATCTACATCAAAATCATCGTCTTTGACTTCATCACCGCTGTTTGTATCAAATAAATCAGCAATTTCAGATTCATCGAAACCGGTCAAACCAAGGTCAAATCCGAGATTCTGTAACTCTTCCATCTCAACAGCAAGCAAATCATCGTCCCAGCCTGCGTCCAATGCCATACGATTGTCGGCAAGAATATATGCCTTTTTCTGTGCCTCTGTGAAATGGTCAACATATACACAAGGAACTTCTGTAATTCCTTCTTCCTTTGCCGCCATAATGCGTCCATGTCCAGCCAGCACATTGTATTCCCGGTCGATAATGACTGGATTCACAAAGCCAAACTCACGCAAAGAAGAGCGAAGCTTTAGGATCTGTTCCTTGTTGTGTGTTCTGGCGTTATTTGCATAAGGCACTAACTTGTTGATGTCAACAAGCTGAAATTCTGTGGTCGTTGTCATCTGTGATTCCTCCTCTGCTGAATTCTGAGCATACCTCTTCGGGCGGCATCCATATTGCCTTTGACAGCCTGTCCTTTGATTGTGCGATATTGCTGTTTGGTCATGTTATTTCTCTGCTGTTTCAGTTCTCTCCAGAATTGAACATCTGCTTTCATGTATTTCTCACTTTCTGCTTCTCAGCAATTTTTCCATCATATCTTCCTGCGGATTGCCCTGAAATTCTACAGAACAATTTTCACGGACTATCTGAAAAATCTGATTCCAGATTTGGTTTGCCTGTTTCATGTAATTCTGTGACATCGCTACATAGGGAGAGGCAATTGCCGCACCAGTTGTAGGATGTTTGGAAATATATCCGTATTTGGTGACGATCTGCTCGCAGTGTATCCAACGGGAAATACTCATGGCATACTGTTCCACAAGCTGACGGCTTACGATTTTCTCACAGGAGCGTTCTTTCAGCCACTGATAGGTTTCTGTATACACATCATCTGCAAGGAGTTTTGTGCCGTCACGCTGCAATTCTTTCATGAAATCTCTGACAGGCGGAGTTTCAGCGGATTCTATATCCGCAGGCTGCATCATAACTTCCGCCGATTTTCCCTCAGCAATTTTCTCCGTGAGTGCCTTTCTTGGCCGTCCTGCACCCGGTCTTGCACCGCCTCGGTTTGTACCGTCTTTCGCCATGATGTCACCGCCTTTCATAAATCAAAGAAATTCAAACAAAACTTAAAATTAGGCATAAAAAATGCCGACTGCAAAAGTCGGCAAAGTTAGATGTTATCGGTGTTTTTTCGTATTTATATCTCTGAGGGGTCAATAGGGTGTTTGAATACCCGTTTTTGTGCGTGAGAGGGGCCACCGGTCAATGTTTTGTCTATTTTTAGAGGTTTTTATACCCCCAGGGGCTTTTCAGTATGTATAAACAGGGTTTTTATCTTCTGTCCATGTTTTTTTGTCGTGACAGGGCTTGCATAAGGCTTGCCAGTTGGATTCATTCCACATTAAAGCAGGGTTGTTACGGTGTGGAATGATATGGTCAACCACAGTTGCAGGAACGTATCGTCCTTGCTGCATACAGCGTACACACATCGGGTGTTTGCGGAGGTAAGCTTTGCTTAGCCTCTGCCACTTGCTACTGTAGCCACGCTTGGCAGCTGACGGTCTGTCAGGCTGTTTGTGCTTTTCGCAGTATCTTTGTCCTGCATCAATAAGCTGTGGACAGCCCAGATAACCGCAAGGGTGTTTACTCTTCTTTGGCATTCTCTCACATCCTTTTTTCTGATTATAATGATACCACATTTTTTTAGTGGCTTTCAATGGCTTTTAGTGGCGAGTTTATAATTTTCTGCACTTCATTTAATGCTCTGCCGTGCATACGATAAACCCACCTTAAATCTGTAGACATCAGCAAGGCGATTTGTTCCCATTTCTTAAATTGCAAGTAACGCATCTCTAGGATTGTTCTGTATTCCGCAGGTTCAATTCTGTTTACAACACGCATGATCTCACGTTTCAAATTCACCAAGGCATCAATATCCCTGTCGATTTCACTTTCAAGGTCGATGATTTTTACAACTGTTTCTTCCATTCGGGAAGTGTTTCTGTTTGGACTGTGCGGCATATCGCTGTAAACTGTTGTAGCTTTTGTCGCAAGCTCGTTCAGGTTTCTAATTTGTTCAATTTTAGAATTGATCTGCATATCAAGATAACGTGCCTGTTCCATGTATTCTTTTGCTGTCATATTTCCTCCAATTCCGCCTTGACTGCTGACATCAAAGCTGTCTGTGTTTTATCTTTTTCGGTAAGTGCTTTCAGAATTTTTTCATCAACCGTCCCCTTTGTAACGATGTGCTGTATGATGACGGTTTCTGACTGCTGCCCCTGTCGCCACAATCTGGCATTGGTCTGCTGATACAGTTCCAGACTCCAGGTCAGTCCAAACCAAACAAGGAAATTCCCTCCTGCCTGTAAATTCAATCCGTGACCTGCACTTGCAGGGTGTATCAATGCGACCTGCAATTTTCCGCTGTTCCAGTTCTTTATGCTTTGTGCTGATTTGATTTCCTGATACTGAACTCCAAGCTTACCAAGCCTTTCTGCAATTCTCGTTCTGTCGTGCTTGAACCAGTAAGCCACAAGAACAGGTTTACCGTTTGCAGATTCGATAATATCCTCTAATGCATCAAGTTTTCTGCTGTGTATCGGAATGATATTGTTCTCATCATCATAAATTGCACCGTTTGACATCTGACACAGCTTATTGCTTAAAGCCGCTGCATTTGCTGCTGTGATTTCAGTATCCTGAACCTCCAGAATCAATTCATCTTTCAGTTCCTTGTATTTTTCTTTTTCGGCATCCGACATCTTCACGATGGATTCCGTAGAAACCAGTTCCGGCATTTTGAGGTGGTCAACCGCTTTCATGGAAACGGTAATGTCAGAAATCTTATCGTATATTCTTTCTTCCGCATCTGGAAGAGGCTTGTAGGAATACACAACATAGCCTTTCTGCTTATCAGGCTTGAAATATTCATTTCGATACTGCCCGATAAATCTTCCTAAACGTTCTCCCATATCCAGCAGACGGAATTCAGCGAATAGATCCATGAGTCCATTGCTTGCAGGAGTACCTGTCAAACCTACGATTCTTTTTACCTTTGGTCTGACTTTCATCAATGCCTTGAATCGTTTGCTCTGATGATTCTTAAACGAACTCAACTCATCAATGACAAGCATATCGTAATCGAATGTTGTATTGCTGACAAGCCAGTCCACATTTTCACGATTGATGATGTAAATGTCGGCATCAGCGTTCAAAGCTGCAATGCGTTCTTCTGCTGTTCCAACAACTACACTGTATCTCAGGTGCTTCAGATGATCCCATTTTTGCACTTCTGCCGACCATGTATCTCTTGCTACTCTCAGCGGTGCAATAATCAGAACTTTTCTGACCTCAAACAGATCGTACATCAGGTTGTTGATAGCAGTCAGTGTTGTTATGGTTTTGTCAACCTAAGCCCATGTCAAGGAAAAGAGCTGCTTTCTTATGTTCCTCTATGAACTTAACTGCATATTCCTGATAATCATGAAGCTTCATTACTCATCACCTCTTTTATGATTTTTTCAATATCCTCTAAGGCATCAAGGACGTAAACCTGAAAACCTAACCGCCTTAAAAGTCTGTGCCTTGAAAGCTGTAGAGGTCTTGGTTTCTGATTTGGTGCTTTCACTTCCACAAAGGCAATGTGTCCCTTTGGCATCAATACAATGCGGTCAGGAACTCCTGCGGTTCCGGGAGACGTGAACTTCCAGCAGACTCCGCCTTTTTGCTTTACTGCCTTTGTGAGTTTTTCTTCAATTATTTTTTCTCGCATGGCAGTACATACACGCTTTCACCGTTCTTCATAGCCTCAGATATTTCATCAAGAATTTTGTGTGTCTGGTTAAAATAGCCTAATCCAATTTTTCTGCCATTTTTAACAAGCATTATGAGGCTGGGCTCATTACTGTCCTGCATAATGACATCAAATTTCTCAAGATTAATCAAGGTGCTATTTTTCTTAATGCACATAATTTATTTCTCCTATTCTTCGGCATAGTGACGGTCGGTGACAGTCGTTTACAAACCTTATATATAGAGATGATTTTTAATTTTTTCTCGCCTGCGTAAAGTCTGTATATGAGTATCACCGAGTGTCACTTTCCCTATTTTACGTTGTTTTTCAGCTATTTGAGTGACGGTCAATCCAGAAAATCTTCATTCTCTTTTATGAACAAACCATACACAAAGCTGCCTTTATTCGTTTTCTTCTTTTTGTACCCCGCCTGTTCAAGTGCTGCATAAAAATCAGATGTACTTCTTGTGTATTCTCCGTTTTCATTGCAGTATTCTCTGTATCGGTTATAGAGGTCACCAGACTTTGCCTGATAGCTTTTATCCACCTCACAGCATTCATTGATGAAGTTTCCAAGCCAGTCGTTGCCCTCACGATAAGAGCCGATCGCATCTAAAACGCACTGCGGTCTGTTGATCTGATAGTTTGCCTTGATGACTTTTCTTGCCCCTTCGATCAGCTAGGAAAGCACTGCACCGCCTGCCTGATCGACCAAATGCTGTGTATAGTTCTTGATGTCCTTAGAACCCTGAATTTTTGCATGAAACGGAATGACGATCAGTCTTCTCCACGTTCCGTCATCTGATGCACCAACCTTCGGAAGATGGTTGGTATACAGCACAAGTGTATGACTGGGTTCAAAGTTGAATGGGGCTTTGAACTTCTTCTCTGCGAAAATGGGGTCAGTGGAACAAAGCTGTTTTACCACACTGGTATTCAGCCGCATTCCTTCCTGCAATTCTGCCGCAATGATCATGCGTTTGCCTTTCAGTTCCGCCATTTCCGGCTTGACATTTCTCTTGCAATTGACGGTCAATGCATCCGCTGAAATGTTACCACTGTAACTGCCTAAAACCTTGTAAATGACATTCCAGAATGTGCTCTTGCCGTTTCGTCCGTCACCATATGCAATGATCATTGCCTCCATATACACCTTTCCCACAATGCAAAGTCCGCATATTTTCTGTACATAGTCAATCAGACTTTGGTCACCACAGAAGAACAGCTGCATGGCATCGTCCCACAAATCCTTTCCTTCCTCACTTGGAACAACCGCCGTCACTTTGGTTAAAAGGTCGGCAGGGTCAGTCGGTTTCCAGCCATTCAAGCCTTCCGGCAGATAATACGTTCCACCGGGTGTATTCAGGAGCATCGGATCGCTGTCGAGGGCTTCGGGAGTATGAAGAACAAGCGGTTTTGCAGCATTCAGAGCATTTGTCATATTGCGGATATGGCGGTATTTCATCACAAACGCCTTGAATGCGGTATGATATAAATACTCTTTATAGGCATCTGCCTGTTTTCCCACAAGACCATCTCGAAACTTTTTCCCGCCGTTGATCACCTGATCTCTTGAAATTCCAAGGCTCTCCAGTTTCAGGAGAGATGCTTCTACCAGCTTTTCCGCCTCTTCCAGCTGCACGTCTGTATGTTCGATCATGGCTAATGTAACAGCGTGTTCGGATTCCTCCCAGTATGTTCCGTTGTAGCGAAGATAATCCGTTGCAATGGTAAATGCCACTTCATCGGAAAAGCAGTCAATGAATGTTCTCGCCTCTCCGACATCGGAAAAATCATCGGGGATCAGGAAATGCTTGCCGTATTCTTCCGGAGAGATATATCCGTCCTGAGAGGCTACCTTCTTTCCGAACTTGCAGGCACTGTGCCATATAGTCTGCAATTCTTCATCAGGGAGCGGTGGGTCACATTCTGCAGCCTTATCCAGAAATTTCTGATAACTTTCCTCATTCACGCCAAAACGCTTGACAAGCTTTCCTGCGAAACGTGAGAGGGTGCTGTTACGCTGTCCCTGTGGAATATTACGGTTTGACTGCATCAGCGTGAGCCAGTCCTCAATAGAAAGACTGCCATCATGCCAGAATACATCGCTTGGGCAGCCAAATAAAAAGCGTGAGGCATCCAATGCATTTCCGTCAAAGAACGACAGTTCCTTATGGATTTTCTGCTTTATCGCCTTGTGGGAGAGTGCATCATTGCAAGGTGTTGTAGGAAAAAACACATGAAAACGAGGACGTGCGGATTTATTTCCTTTTGACAGCATATGATGACGGCTGTATGTAACCGCAAATGCAACGTCTGTCAGATTATCCGCTAAAAACTGCGGTGTGATCCATTCATCCGGATCGTCGCTGTGGTCGTTGTCGCAGTCCATTGGAACAACATCTGATACAATAAAATTCGCATCACTTCTTGTGTCATTCTTGTATTTTGCACACACATGATCAGCAGTGATAGATTTCTTCAAATTGCCCTCACAGGTAATGACTCTCTGATTCGGATAAAGCGTGTTTTTCTCATTGCCGGTGCAATTGGCTGTATAAATGGTAAATTTCATTCTTTTTCCTCCAGTTCTTCAGTAAAATATCGGATCTTCATATGCTTTCTTTCCGCACGTTCAATTTCAGCTTTCATGCCTGCGGAAATCGTATCTCCGAACACCCACAACTCCACGCATTTGCTCATCAGAACAAAGTTCATGAATACTGCTGTTTCACGTTCTTCGAAAACTGTATCGTCCATAAACTGCGTAAAGTAGATGTGCGGGGTGATCGGAAGATAATGCTTGTCCACTGCAAAACGGCTGTATCTGCGTGCGTTTTCGATGTTGGTGTTGATGCAGCCGTGAGAATACGGGGAACAGATGTAAACGATCGGTCGAAAAGCGGCGGACTTCTCCGCCGCACGTTCTTCTCGTTCTACCCTTTTAAGTGCCTCATATTCTGTTGGAGAAAAATACCCTTCAGAATTATATAAGCTTGCCATTATGAATACCTCTTAATATTGAACATTTCTCACAGCAAACTTCTGTAGAATAGAAATCACTTATACCATCAGAAAAAAGTTCTGAAAGATCAACCTGTACTTCTTCACCACAATAAGGGCAAAGATTGTAAATATTTTCGCTATCAAGTTCAACTTTGATTTCAGCATTTTCTCCTAAAGCAACTTTTGTATAAAACATTATTTTTCCTCCAATTTCTGTTTGTACCATTCAAGGTGACGTTTTCTTTGTTCGTATTCAGGGAATGCAACAAGCAATCCTACATCAACCTTCTGCAGAATTTCAAGCATCTGTATCTGTTTTTCGGAAAGATATGGTCTGATGCTTTTTCCTTTGTCAATGCCATTGGCAATTCTGAATTGCTTTGCAGTCATACCAATTACAATGCGATTTAACATATCACATTCATTGCTGAAATGATAAGGTTTCGGATTTTCATGGAGCAACTTAATATTGTCAGTTAACAAGGGAAATTCCTGTCTTGCCATTACAAGAGATTTGATCATACTTTCCATCTCATTGAATCTCTTGATATAGAGTTCCTTGAACTGCATTGCCTTTTGACCTGTATATCCCATAACCAACATCGTAAATCCATCACGAGTGAGATAGTAACAAGGTTGCTTTTTGTTCTGCTGATTGCGATACGATGACGGCGCAAAATTGCGCTGTCTGAATTCTTCACTGAGTCCTGAAAGTGGGTCTGTGATTTTGCGGATGTCACGCAGAACTTCCTTATGATTTTTCTCAAAAAGTTCTGCAACAAATAAACTGTCTGCTCTTGCTGTATCATGATTGTCAACGAATACACCAAGATCATCTTTAGGTATCAACTCTTTCATTGATTTTCCTCCTGTTATTATTTTTAGGGTTATCCCTCTACTATGTAGCCGTTAAAGACGTTCAGATTGGACAAGTTTTAAATTATTGGACGATTATTTTCAAACGGAAGTTCATTCCAATGTTCCAGCATATATTTTTTCAACTTTTTTCTGGCTCTCTGATAACGTTTGTAAACAGTATCTCTTTTCAAATCATACTGTTTTGCATATTCTTCCGGAGTAACCTCATCAAGAACGATTGCAATCGTCATTTCAGCCTCTTCAGATTTCAATGCATTGCGGATAACCTGACACCATGCCTCATAATCTTCCGACTTTTTGCGTTCTTCTTCATCTGAATTATCAGGAATGAAAGTAAATGCATTGATCTCCTCCCCGTTTACTTCCTTTACAGAAACATAAGCAGTATGACGATCTTCTCTGTGCCAGTCGTTGTACTCATCTTTTGCCATGATGTCGAATATGTCCTGTACTGTTTCACAACGTTTTACTTCTGACCTCTTATTTTCAGGTGCTTTTGTAAGACGCTGATGATAGTCGATGTCCAGCATAACTGTATAGTCATCATCCGGAATTTCAATCGTTACACATTTCTTGTGTCCTTTTTTGATGTCATCTAAAACTTCGATTTTCATTGATTGTCCTTTCTGCCTGATTTTTGCAGAAAGGCATCGGAAAACAAATAAAGGGTCAGCACTTTGAAAGCACCGACCCCTAAAAGCCTGAAAATGGGCATAAGGAAATAAGGGTACTTCCATCGTGCCTGTCACAGGTTGTCCTGTGACTTGTACGATATCTGTATCCCAATGCCCTTATAGCTAATCAGGCCTTGTGATATTTTATTTGTGACTTTAACGCTTAGTCGAGTTCACGACACAAACTCAACTGAATGTCGGAGTATTTACCAGAGTTTATTTAAAAAACGCATGAATTTTGTGAAAAAGTGTAGACTTTTCTTTTGTAATGTGATATAATATAATAGTCAGTAGAAATTTTCCCATAAACACTTGCAAGTTTGTCCTTGCTGATACTAGTATACCATATTGGCTGGATAGGACTTGGTAGAATTGGATAGGCTTCGGTAGGCTTGAATCAAAAGAGGTATAACAGATGGATTTTGTAGAATTTATAGACTTAACACGCCCAGTAATCGGAGGCAAAAGCGGGATTCATACATATGTTAAAACACTATTTGATGCAGCACTAACCGAAAATGGAAAAGATATACTTGATGATTATAGCATTTCAACTTACAAAGCTTACGCTAATGGAACGACAAGCATCAACAAAATATCCAAGGCAATAGTTCCTTACATCGACCCTGTTGAATTTTCTTCATTCATATTCAATATGGAAGAACCTGTCCAACTGGCACTATGTCAAAAATTCAAGGTCTATTTGCCGAATATCAATATCAATAATGTTGGTGACGAAATCGCCGAATTATTTGTGGACATAATAAGAGAAGCCGCAGCAACAAAAAGAAAAAGCCCGACATCCAAAAAGGATATCGGGACAGAAAAAGCCTTAGAGTTACCACAGGAAAAAGATATTGATAATTATCCATACACAGAACCTGATAAAATGTTGCTTCAAGAATTTACATCTGATTATGACGACATCATGGTCAAACTGATTGGAGAAAACTATGGTGATTTCCTGATTGATATGACATTACAGAATAAGATCAAAAAACTGTATGAAACAAAATGGCGTACTAAAGCAAATCAGTTTCTTGACCCCGTATTGAAATCTTATGTATTTGGGTTGCTTGGAGAATTAAATCAGTTGAATTCCGGCTTTTTTAATAACGGCTCTGTGTCTGTTTCCATCAGACAGATAAGAGAAAAAATACGAAACCTGTATGTAAATCTTCATTCGAATTCATTTGCAGGATCATTTCCATACGACGCATTTATAGACGATTGGAACGATGGGGAACTTTACTAAGCAGAAAGGAAAATCTATGCCAACAATTGACGAAAATATCCGAAGAATAGATAATGTAATATGCCGACATCTTGATAATATAGAGGGCTCTTCCCGTGGTGCTATCTCTCAGGATATTTTGGAGCAATTGACGAAGTTTATCAATCACATAATGCTTAAGTTTTATGCGAACGGTGCAAATATTTCTATTAACGAAGAAAATATAGCCAGAGCAACTGAATACGCTCAGGTGAACAGTGAACTGAATGTTTTGTATAAATTCAGCAATTTTCTGAAATCAGTAACAACTCAGTTTACTTTAGATGAAGATGGTTCTGAAAGACTAATGCTGAAATATTATCAGTATTTACTTGAAACAAAGAATCTGCTTAACCAATATTATAAAATAAATATACTGCATAATTTAGAGAAATTTCCTTTGCGTACAGATGCTACATTGCAGGAATATTATACGAAAATTTCCGAAAAGATTGATCAGTACCCTACAAATTTTATAGGTGACAGAAGAAATAAATATTACATTCAAAAGGTAAAACCTCTTTTTGTAAATGGTCAGATATATCGTGAAATAACCTTTGCTCCTGTTGATGATAGAAAAAACAAATCTAAAACCAATAGAGTAATTGCATTCACAAAGCTGCGTATTACAAAACGTTATGCATCTTCGTTTCGGATTGTGTCAGAAACAATTGAAATTCTTGGAAAAACTATGCCAATTAACATTATAGTTGGCTGGGAAGTATCTATTAGAGATTGCGAATTCCAAAACTTCATATCCTTGATAGAAGGCAAAAGGAAAAAAGTTTCTCGTGATGAGCAAAGAATAATTTGCAGATTTCTTACAGAGAAAAGATTTACATTAAATGAATTGATGGAGTTTCCGGATTATGCATATAACACATTAACGACCACATGGAGAAATCAACTCGGATTTCCTGTTTTTATTGACGTTCTGGACTATTGCAGAAACATTATCCGAAGTGAATGTGCTGGAAAAAATCTGTTACGTTATCTTCTTTACAGCATGAATAATGCTATTATTAAAAATCAACGTGGCAGTACACCAAACAGCAATCTTTCAAATTTATATATGATGAATGGCAGTATTCAGTTTGATAACCTGCCCTTCAATCGCTCTCCCATTGGACATAATCCTAAGTCAGGAACAGTATTTAATTGTATTCCATGCAACAACAGGCAACCTGAATTATTTGCAAGGTTTATAAGAAACAACACAGAAATAAAAGGTCAGTTATTCACTGATATAACTGAAACAGCCAATTTTGACAACATCAATGAACTAATAAGAAGATATAATGATAGTATTTGGTTTGGTCATAAACCACGAAGTAATCTTATGCTCGAAAACAATCAGGTTTTTATAAATGAGTATAAAATCGATACTTGTACAGTAATTAAGAAACTACAAGAATTATCTGCATCAGGAATAGAAGATTATTATGACGATGTTGAATTCTGGTTACTGCTTGAAGATTATCAAATTGATTGTCGTGAAAAAAGGCACATCATAAGTCAAATATTTTCCGAATCAAAAGTGGGTGTGATCTATGGCTCAGCAGGTGTCGGAAAATCGACATTAATCAATCATGTATCTCACTATTTCAATGATGAGTACAAACTGTACTTGACACAAACAAATCCTGCAAAAGAAAACTTAATGCGAAAAATCGATGCTGAAAATACAATCTTTTCAACGATTGCAAGTTTCTTGAATCAGGATTCCGGTCTTACTGAATATGGATTACTGGTTATCGATGAATGCAGTACTGTAAGTAATAGTGATATGGTCGCTATTTTGAATAAGACAAAATTTAAAACGCTGTTATTAGTCGGAGATACATATCAAATTGATTCTATACAGTTCGGTAACTGGTTTTCCGTGCTTAGAAGTTTTTTGCCGGAATCAGCAATATTTGAACTTACTACACCTCACAGAACAGAAAATCAGGAATTACTGGAACTGTGGAAAAAAGTAAGAAATATGGAAGATGATACAAAGGAAGTAATCGAAAGGGAAAGTTATTCACTCAAAGTTGATACGTCTCTATTGTCAGCTGTCGAAAAAGACGAAGCTATCCTTTGCTTAAATTATGACGGCTTGTATGGAATCAATAATATAAACAGATTTCTTCAGGAAAGCAATCCTAATCCGGCTTTTAGATGGGATATACAGCAATACAAAGTTGGTGATCCTATTTTATTTCTTGAATCAGACAGATTTCGTCCTGTTATTTACAACAACATGAAAGGCACAATTGTTGGAATTAAAATTATAGATGAAGACACTATTAATGAGCGTATCCAATTTGATATTGAGTTAGACAAGAAAATTGAAGAAGATGAAGTCATGTTTTCCAACCTTCAGCTGCTTGAATGTGAAGATGACAACAAATCTGTAGTACGTTTTTGTGTTCACAAGGTTAAAAGCGTAGACGAAGATGGCGATGAAAATAATTCAATAACAATAGTTCCGTTTCAGGTTGCTTATGCAGTATCAATACACAAAGCACAGGGATTGGAATATAACTCAGTGAAAATAGTGATTACTGATGAAGTTGAAGAACTGGTAACTCACAATGTGTTCTATACAGCAATTACACGAGCAAGAGAAAAACTAAAAATTTACTGGACTCCTGAAACAGAGGAAAAAGTTATATCAAGAATAAAACCTCGTGATATAAGCAGAGATGTAGAAATTTTGAAGACGTACTTGAATTAAAAAAAGGAGAAAATCAATGGCCCCTGTTATGAGTTTTTGGCCTAAGATATATGATAAGATTGTTGATCAAATTAAATTAGTGGAATATAGAAGAATTTTTCCAAAGGATTGCAAAATGGCATATATGTATATAAGCAAACCAGTTAAGGCAATTTGTGCAATTATTTACTTTGGTAAAATTCATTCTCTATATGATTGGCAACAAGAGTTTATTGATTATCCTGAAATTCAATTGAGAATAAAAAGAAGTCTGAAAAAAGAAAATTATCGATATGGTGCAGAAATATCTGCAATACAAAAAATAAAACCAATTTCTTTGGAAGAATTACGAAATAGCGTTCCTAATTTCGTTGCTCCCCAATCTTATCTTCTTTTAGAAAATAATTATGAATTAAAGAAATATATAGAAAGAAATACATTATGCACTGGACAGCTTATTAAAAACGACTTGATGTCTATTTTTCCAGAACATATATGTAAAAGGTATTGATATGTTGAAAGTTTTTGAGGCTTTTGCAGGATATGGTAGCCAGCGTATGGCACTAAAGCGGTGTAATATACCACATGAGATTATTGGAATTTCTGAAATAGAAGGCGATGTCATCTTATCTTATGCTTCGATACATGAAAACTTACTAGAAATCAGACAAAATGAAATAGATAAAACTGATGAAGAAATGCGACATTACCTAAAGTCAATTAATGCTCCACTTGACTATAGAACATTCAAAAGTAGAGTTGATTCTTTAAAAGGTCAAAAACTAAAAGACATGTATTTGGCTAATCGTATATCAAAAAATTTTGGAGATATACGCATAATTAATCCTGAAAATTTACCTGATTTTGACTTTTTTACATACTCGTTCCCGTGCCAAGATATTTCTGTTGCCGGATATCAGAATGGTTTAGATGCAAATTCAGGAACTAGGTCATCATTACTCTGGGAATGTTGTAAAATAATTGAGGCAAAGAAACCTAAATATTTGATGATGGAAAACGTCAAAAACTTGGTGGGAAGTAATCACAAAAAAAACTTTGAAACTTTTTTAAATTATCTAGAAAAACTCGGCTACAAAAACCATTGGGATATTTTAAATGCTCGTGATTATGGAATCCCTCAAAACAGAGAAAGGGTATTCTGTATAAGTATATTAGGTGAAAATAATAATTTTTGTTTTCCAAATAAAATTCCTTTGAAGCTTAAAATGAATGATTTATTAGAAAAAGATGCCCCTCAAAAATTCTATTTAAGCCATAACCAATATACAGAAGACCCTATTGATCAAGAATGGATTTATTGTTTGGATTCTAATTATTGGAAAGGAACTTTTTTAAAGGATTTTTTAGAAAAGCATCGCAGACAGGTCGTATCTTGTCCTAAAGATGATAGAGGTGTTTACCCAGCACGTAGACTGACTCCTCATGAAACTTGGCGTTTCATGGGTGTATCAGACGATGATTTTTACAAAGCAAGTACATTAGTTAGTAATACCAGTCTCTACAAGCAATCTGGAAATAGCATTGTAGTTCCTGTATTAGAAGCAATATTTACAAATCTATTTAAGGAGGAAAATTAGATGGATCAAAATAAAGCATTATTAATAAAGCTGTTTAGAGAAAAAGTTAAGGGAAGAATTCCCGATGTAACCGGTCGAAATGCCCGTCATGATGGTCGTAAAGGAAATTGGTTAGAGGAACAATTTGGCAAAACTCCTGATGCTGACAATCATGCTGACTTTTTTGGATACGAGTTGAAAAATGAAACCACAAGTAAAACTACATTTGGAGATTGGTCAGCAAACGAATACATATTTAAAACTGGTCCGTATGCAAACCTATTCAAAGGGACAACAAATCCTGAAAGGCAAGATTCTTTTTGCAGTATTTTTGGAAGTCCAAATCCAGATAAAAAAAATCGTTGCTCATGGTCCGGAAGACCTTGTCCCAAAATAGGAACATATAATGATTTTGGTCAGATTCTTGTAATTGAAGATAACAAAGATATTGTTGCATACTATTCTTATAGCTTAGATAAAAGAAGTGATAAGGCTTCTATTGTACCACTGCCACTACAAAAAGATGATGTTGAAATTGCACGTTGGTATGGAGTTTCTGATAGGAACGGTATCAAAACTGACAAGTGTTTATGTTCAAAACTTGAAAATAAATTTGGAGAAAAAGGATGGTTTACGTGCAAAACAGACTTATCTGGAAGATACAATGAAATTTGTTTCGGTAATCCTTTCAATTTTGATGAGTGGCTCGACTTAGTTTCAAAGGGAATTGTTTTCTTTGACAGTGGTATGTACCAAGGAAATAAAAGACCTTATTCTCAATGGCGTGCAAACAACTCATATTGGGACAGCTTGATTGTAGAAAGATATCAGTAAGAAATAGGGAGGTTCGTGCTTTATGAATTAAGCACGAACCTCCCTGATTTATTGTTATAAAATATTATACTTTTCCAAATACTCTACCATCGACTTCGCAACAGCCTCTATCACGTTTATACAAACAGAATTTCCAAATTGTTTGTATGCTTGTGCATTTGAAACAGGTATAATAAAATCCTCTGGAAATCCTTGAAGACGAGCACATTCACGTGGAGTAAGCATTCTAGGATTTTTTCCGCTTTGTTCGATTAATGCTTCGCTTCCATCTTTATAGTATCTTGCACTAATTGTACTCGTATATTTGCTATCCGAATTAAATAGGCAAAAACCAAAGCCATTACCCTTTTTCTTATGCTCCCTTTTTCTTTCAAGATGTCCATGATATAGTTTGTCAGAAATTGTATATTTTTCGGGCACATTATCTTCCAAAATATCCCCCACACACATTTCTTCATTTATGCTACCCTTTGGATATTCAAACCGCTCAAAGTTTTCTGGCAAAAAATCCCTATTAAAACCAACAATAATAATTCTTTCCCTATTCTGCGGTACGCCAAAATTGTAAGCATTTAAAACCTGTGGCTCGGGCACATAATAATTCAATTCGTTAAGAATATCTAAAATTACTTTTATTGTATTCCCTTTATCGTGTCCCCTTAACTGTTTAACATTTTCAAGCATAAATGCTTTCGGTCGCTTTTCTTTTAATATTGCCGCAATATTAAAGAAAAGTGTCCCTCTAGCATCTTCAAATCCCTTTTTCAAACCTGCTTGTGAAAATGGTTGACATGGAAATCCGCCCAATAAAATATCGTGGTCAGGAATCGAAGATGGTTCTATTTTAGTAATATCTCCTGCTGGTACCTCACCATAATTTATCCTATATGTCTTCTGTGCAAATTTATCCCATTCAGATGAGAAAACAGTTTTGCCTCCAACTCTTTGAAAACCTAAACGAATTCCTCCTATTCCAGCAAATAAGTCAATTTGAGTAAATTTTATTTCTTGAGGATCATGGTATTTAGGAGTTGTTGGAAAAGACATGATTTTATTGAAAATTATGTCTGGTATTTCTTCCTGTCCTTCCTCCCACAGTTTTAGTTTCCTTTCCTGTTCCTTATCAAAGCCCAATGCGTCAGAAAATTCTTTTCTTGTAATATTTAACGATTGTCTTTGAGCAAGAATTTGTTCATTCTTATTCAAACAACATACCTCCATAGCGTAGCCTTTATTATATATTCACTCTTTTTAGCGAAAATGTCAAGTACTAAACGATAAAAAATTGATAAATTATTTTTGGTTAATCACATTATGAATTTTATATCCCTGATGTTGTAGCTTTTCCTATGGGTTTGAAATTCTGTCTTACCCATTAAAAAGTAACAATCCTATCTCCACAACACATACCTTTTCAATCCTGTCAACTCAACCCTCAGATACACAAGCTGTAGATATGTTTAGTTATAGCGTAAGATACAGAGATTTGAAAATTGATATAATTGCTCGCAATTCTCGAAAAAGCCTTGATTTCAAGCCTTTTTCGCATCTTACCTATTTTCCCTTGACATCAATACTACGCACTCAACGTGCAACGACACTTCAATTTTAATGTCTGCATTTTCGTTAAATTGCCCATACAACCCTATTGAATAAGCAATTTGAATTTTTCTCGCAAATAGCGTATATCTCTACATTGACACCTTTTGGTCGATGTCAGGTTGTCCCCAATAGTTCTCGGAAACAAATCAAAATCCCATGCATCCCATACATCAGACTAAATTAGGCTAAAAATTCTCTCCAATTTGAATTTTAATTAATTCTACTACATTCATTTGTGCTTTTTCACTTGGAATCAAAGATCTATCTGCAGCAAATGTCGTAATTATTTCTCCGATAATATTGTTGTAATTATAATTCTTATCTTTCTTTATGAACTCCATTGAATTGTATGGAGAAGATACTGCTAAGTACAAATTATTAATAGCATTTTCATTTAGCTTCAAATTTTTATAATCTTCCAATTTTGCTAAATGACATAATGTAAGTGCAACCGTATATAGTGCATGATCTGAAGAAATTTGCACCTTTTCATTCTTACTCTCTATATAACGTTCTTCAAATATTTTATGTGACGAGCTTGCATCTCGTTGTGCTTGGGCTAACCATTGTTGCTTTTCCCTAGAATCATTCGTTATATATGAAGATCTTATGTAACATTTAGCCCTTTGGTGAAGATAATTTGGATCGGTGGATAATAAATCATTGAGATTCTCATATATGCCGCGTATTAGAATATTTCCTTGAAAGGTAAAGATTTGATTGATATTATCGAATAAAATATATTCTTTATATGGTGCATCCTTTTTTCCATACTTTAAATCTGGCTTTCCATAATGTTCAATGATTTTCTGAACGATATATTGGTAAGCCTTGATTATCTTTTCTTGCCTTAAGCTCATTTTCGCTAGGTTGTCTAATTGATTAAACAACCAATATTCCGCATTCACCACATACTTCATCTGAGAATTATTGCCTGCACTTATTTCGAAAGCCCATGTTCCTTCATCTTCGATTAAAGGAGAAGCACTCTCTTTCTGTGAAAAAAATTCTTCTTCAAGATTAAGAATAACTACATCCTCTGAATATATTTTTTCCATAGTTGCTAAAGCAATTAAACAAGCAACCTCTTTCACAGTTTCCATTCTGGGAGTAATCTTATCAAATTGGCTTTTCTGGATTAATCGTTCACTTATATCAATAATATTGTCAGAAATCGACTTGCTTTTAGAAAAAATACCAAACGATGATTTGACTAATTTTTCATTTAATTCTTTGCTTTCTTCTGCAGTCAATTTATTTTTCAGTTCAGATGGAATTAGTTCATTTTCCTTAATTACATCCGATATTCTCAAAAGTGAAAGAAGGCTCATTAAATCACGATTACTTTTGCTTTCTATAATAACAAATGAATTCTGCCGCTTAATCCTTTCTAAATCGCTTCGAACAATATCTTCAATCTGTTTCTCAGAAAGCACTTTGCTATCTGCAATTATCAAGCAATTCTCCCTATGGAGCAACGATGAAAAAGCCTCATTATTTATTCGTTCTCGGGATTGAAATACAAAGACATCTTTATCAACAATCCTTCTAGCAAGATCAATTGTAACATATGTTTTTCCACTGCATCCAGAACCAACTAAAATTTGAGTCCCTTTGGTTCTTATATTTGTTGCCAATTGATCTGTAATCTTCCTAGAAATGAAAAAGCTAGGAAGACACACGTGCCTTTCTTTATTAATTAAAGACTTACCATGGAATAGATACGCCTTATTTATGTCAAATCCATTCTGCAACTCTGTAATCTCAAAAGTTTTATATTCATCTAGGTCACTTTTTCCAATTTTTTCAGCCTCTTCCGCAGAAGCCACTAGTTCAGTATATATTGCATCATAAGAATCAAATATTACGCAGTGAGTAATTCCGTATTTAGACAGCATCAAAAGATCATCTTCGTCAGGTTGTTTTGTAGTGCAATAATAACGGTTTCCATTAATTGTGGCTTTTGAAGAAATTGATAACAAGTCAATCTCATTTGAAAGACTACACCCAATGTACATTAGATTTGTGAACTCATAATCATGCTTCAGCTTATCCAAAAGGATTCTGTTTTCGTACAAACTATGAACATACTGTTGGAGATCAAAAATCTCACACTTTGAATCTTCATATTTCAAAATATCATAGACATCACCATGGAGTTTAATTGTGCATTTTTCAGTCGAAAAAATTTCATGTGAGATTTCTCGATTAGAATAAATAACAGTTTCATATCTACTATTGTTTTCAATTGCATCATCAGAATTTAATGTATAAATATATGGCCAGTTGATATTGAGAAACTTCTTTTTTTCTAAGGGTAACTCAACCTTTGTAAAATTATTTCTTAAATAATTTCTTTGATTATTCTTTGGAACAATCTCATGATAGATCGTAGATATATCAGGGAATTGTTTCTTTTCGTAGTCGAGTCTTTTCGAATCATCATAACCACGTATTTTCATTATCTGATCTATCATATATTCCTTATAATCAGCCCCGGAAGGAACTGTTCCATTTCGACTGGCACAACCCTTTGTAAATCCAGAACCTAAAATTGGAATCAGTGCTTTTCTTTTTAATTGTTGTTGTATCTCCGATTTAACTTCTGAGTAAGAAACACATACACACATATTTTCCTCCATTTTTCTTAAAATTATTTTTTTCGTATAAGCTATATGCAAATTTGACGAACTATCAGACTAGTATTAGAAGTTAGCAGAAATCATTATGCAGTAATTTGCCTATCACCAACCAGATATTCGTTAACATAACCTTCAACCATGACTTACTTTGAAAATAAGCTAATGTTAAATTGAAAAGTCACCTTAGAAAATCTTTTCAAATTTCCACCATTTCAAACTGACAAGCGTGTTTTTTACTCTTCTTATCATAGTTCACGCCAACAAACAGCACTTTTCCATGATAATCCTTCAAACAGCGAATATAGTTCCGGTCTTTGATTTGTTCCAATGCAATACCAGTGGTTTGATTCCATTTCAGCTCCACGATCATTGCCGGGTTATGGTTACCGGTTCTCGGCACAAATACCAGATCCGCAAAGCCCTCTCCGCCCTGCAATTCCCGATAAACTGCATAGCTGTCTTGTGCGGAATAATATGCCAGACTCAATACACAAGCCAGCGAATTTTCATCGTTGTATTGAATCACAGAACAGTTATCACAGTGAACTTTCTGAAGCATTTCCGCCACCTTTTCTGCATTCTGTGCCAGCGTCAATTGCAGCAGCTTGTCGGAACGATGGATGGCATTGTTGACCGTCTGGAACTCCTGCCCCTGGATAGAATTGAGAAATTCCTGCCGCACTTCCTTGTTGGGAATCCAGGCAGTTTTTGTATCGAAGTCGTATGTCAGATATCCCAGATGCACCAGTAAGGTCAGAATATCATCTGCTGTTTCAAAGGTACACATATCGTTCTGGAATGTTTTCGTGTTAATAGAAATGTGTTCTCCGGCAATCATCCGAATGATCTTATCCCGCAAGCCGTTCTCATTGCGAACGATATACATTTTCAAAGCCTCATAGGTTTCTGTCTGTGTCCAGTAGCTGTCAAAGATGCCGTTCATCATCGCTGATGTTACAGATCTTGGATTATAAATGGATACACCATTGACATTATAGCCATCGTACCAATCTTTCGTTTGTTCAAAAGACATATGATAACGTTCACAAAGCTGACGAACTTCCCTCTCTGTAAAACCAGTGAATTCTGCGAGTGCATATTGATTGGTCATAGAGTATTCATCAAACATATTCAGTGCAGAATGTTGACCATATTTCTTGATTGGAAGAATCCCAGTCATATAGGCAAGTGCCACATAGGGTTGTCCTTTCAGAAGATCCCGCAGAAAATCCAGATATTCCTTTTGAGCAGTCGCATTATCCCGATGCACCCGGAAAATGGAATCCCATTCGTCAATGATGAAGATAAACTTTTCTTCACATTGACCGTACAGATCTTCCAACGCAATAATCAAACTGGTTTCTTCCGGCTCTATCCCGGAGAATGTCTGTTTCATCTCTTTTAGCACACGTTTCTGCAAGAAGTCCAACATTTCATGGACATTTTTGGTTCTGCCAAGGAATTTCTGCATATCGATGTGAATCACATTATACCGGTTCAAGTGCTTTTCAAAATCCGGTGTCTGTGCAATCTGAAACTTGGAAAACAATTCTCTCGAATCGCAGCCCTTGCTGTAATAAGCCGTCAGCATATTCTCTGCCATCGACTTTCCGAATCTTCTGGGACGGCTGACGCAGATCTCCTTGTTTTCTCCAAACAAACATTTATTGGTGAAAGAAATCAACATGGTCTTATCCACATAAATTTCAGAATAAGTAACTGTAGAGTAAAACAAATCATTTCCTGGGTTCAGATAGATTCCCATGATGCAGCACCTCCGTTTTTTCTTAGTATACCATAAATTTAAAGAGAAATCAAGACAGCAACGCCGTTATAAAATCTAAAAATCCTCCCCTGCTTTTATATTTTGCAAAGGAGGATTTTTGAAGTGGTTCACTTTTCAATGGAAACCGTGACACCTGATTGAAATGTAAAATCCAGTCGATCGGAAGAAACCGTTACTTTTGTAAGTAGATGTCGAACCAGTGTTTCATCAAATTCGGTAATGTGATGCGGCTGAGCAGCCAAAAATTCCTGCAGTTCCCGCATACGGTCTTTCTGCTCCTGTTGAGAAACATTTTCCCTTAAAGCCTGTTCCTTTTGCTCTCGCAGCCGAAAGATTTCCTGTGCTATCTCCTCATAATCCTCATGCCGTTCTGCACATTCGATCAACTTTTTCTGAAGAACATCTAATTTTCTCTGTATTTCCTCGGGCAGATTGGATTGTTCCATTTCAATCACTTCAGCCATATTTTCCTGTAAGATAGAAAGATATGTTTCACTGCCTCCTGTCAATTGATTCAGAGCCTCTACAAAAGCTTGCTTCAAAGATTCCTCATAGACTGTTCGTGCATGACACACTCCTTTTTTCTCCAATCTGGTCATACATCGCCACACCACAGATTTGCAGCCTCGGTTATTCCAATGGATTCTGCGGAATTGTTCCCCGCATTCAGCACAGTAAAGCAAACCAGTAAAACAGTGGTTTGCACTAAATCCACGCCGTCTGCCCATACAGTCCACCTGTGAACCGCGCCTTGCAATTTCCTCCTGTACCTGTAAGAACAATGCTCTGGGAATAATTGCCTCATGATCGTCCTCCACATAATACTGCGGCATTTCACCGTTATTTTTAATGCGTTTTTTCTTGAGAAAATCCACAGTATATGTTTTTTGCAGAAGAGCATCTCCCATGTACTTTTCATTTTCCAGAATTAACCGAATCGAACTGTCATGCCATCGGGTATTCCCTCTTGCTGTTCGGATACCGTCCCGTTCCAGTCCCCTTGCAATCTGCTGACAACTTGCTCCCTCCAGATACTCCCGATAGATTCGTTTTACCGTTTCCGCTTGTTCCGGATTGATCACAAGATCTCCGTTTTCGTCCTTATCATAGCCAAGAAAACAGCTGGCATTGACCATCACCTTTCCCTGTTGAAACCGATACTGCATTCCCAGTTTGACATTCTGACTCAGAGATTCTGATTCCTGTTGTGCCAGAGATGCCATAATGGTAATCAGCACTTCCCCTTTCGCATCCATTGTGTTGATGGACTCTTTTTCAAAATAGATTGGAATGTTTTGTGCTTTCAGCTGTCGGATGTAATTCAGGCAATCTACTGTGTTTCTGGCGAATCGGCTGATGGATTTGGTAATAAGCATATCAATCTTTCCATCCATGCAGTCCTGAATCATCTGATGGAACTGTTCCCGATGTTTTGTAGAGGTTGCACTGATACCGTCATCGGCATAGATTCCAGCAAAGACCCATTCCGGATTCCTGTGAATAACTTCCTCATAATGTGCAATTTGTGCCTGATAGCTGGTTGCCTGTTCTTCCGTATCTGTGGAAACACGGCAATAGGCTGCCACACGAATCTTTTGAGTTTCCTGTGACGCTACAGCATGATTTCTTTGCTTTCGGGGTGGAATTGTAGTGACTTTTGGCATTGTTGCATTACTCCTTGCTTTGAATCAAATGATAAAGATATTCTGCTTGTTGAAATGGCGTGTTTCCATCTAATTCTGGTATTTTCTGCGGCAGTTTCAACAAAAATTTTGTCTGTGGACATACTGGCTTTCTCCTCGTTTTTCCAAGTCGCTGCATTACATCTGCACGATGCTGCCACTCTGCATTTGCCCGAGCATATGTTTCTTTGTCCAGAATTGCCGGATAAAAAGCATCTCCAAGGTAGCATTTTCGCTGCAGCATTCGACGAACAGTGCTATGTGCCATGGGATGACCTGCTGCTCTTGCTGCCGACTGTAAACTCATACCAGCAATATAATTTTGAAAAATAAGGCGAATCTGTGCTGCCTCTGCCGGTATAATCACAGCAGCACCGTTTTCAATTCGGTAGCCGTAAGGAATCTGTCCCATCAAATCTCCTCCTTTAACAGCAGACCGCATTTGAGCCGAAATCCAATATGATTCCGATCATACAGAATTATTTGTTCTGCAAATGCAGAAAACCATGTCTCCTGAAATTCTGTCAACATTGCAGAATGCTGCTCTGTAAATCACAGCAGCTGCTTTAATTCTGCAATTATCTCAGTTTCTCCATGTATTTCCTGTTCCAACTGTGCAATTTCCATACGGCAGGACTCCGCTTGCTTCTGCAAAGCATTCATTTCCTGCCGGAATAAAACAGGATCTACGACCTTTTGTGCATACAAACGGTGCAGTGTGTTTTTCTTTTCAGCATGAGATTCCAGCTGCTTTTGCAGTTCCTGCATTCGCCGGACATTTTCATCATTGCTGTTCGTTTTCAGCTGTTCTAACAATGGTTTCAAAATGTGCTTTCTGCTGAAAATCAGTTTGTTCAACATCGTAACAAAAGTGGCTTTCAATACCTCCTCCCGCACATATTTCATAGGACATTTTTGAGCACTTTCAATATGAGCAGCACACGTCCATGCAATTTCATTGCCGCTGTGGATCCTGCGTTTGCAAGTGCTGCCGCATTTGCCGCAAATCACCTTTCCGGAAAAAGCATATCGCTTTTGATACTTTCCTGTACCACACACAATGCCTTTTTCGGCAGCTCGCTGTCGAATGACTGCATTTGCTTTTGCAAAAGTTTCCCGACTAACAATTGGTATGTGGTGATCTGAAAGAAGATAACATTCCACTTCTCCATGATTTTTGTGCCGATGAAAATGTGCATCGGTATACGTTTTCTGCAGCAAAACATCTCCCACATATTTTTCATTGCCGGCAATTCCACGAATCGCAGCATCACACCAATGACGTCCATTCTTGAAGGGAATCCCCTGCTGTTCCAACAGATCTGCAATCTGACAAGAACTTTTTCCGGATAACAAGGCAGAAAAAATGTATTTCACAATTTCTGCCTCCTCGGGTTCGAGCCCCATCTCTCCCCTGTCATTTCTGCAATACCCGTAAGGGAAAGACGATGACACATAGGTACCGTTTTGAAACCGGTGCTGTACCGACCACTTCTCATTTCTGGATATGGATAAAGATTCTTCCTCTGCCATGCTGCTGAGTATCGTCAGAAACAATTCGCTTTCCATACTGCCGGTGTCTATGTTTTCTTTTTCAAAGAAAACGGAAACCCCAATTCCTGATAGTTCCCGAACAAGAGCGAGGCACTCCGCCGTATTTCTGGAAAACCGACTGATGGATTTCACCAAAATACGGTCTACCCTGCCCATGCGGCAAGCCTGTAAAAGGTCTTGCAGTCCAGGACGAATTTCTGCTTTTGTTCCAGTAATGCCGGCATCATAAAAGATACCCGCAGATTCCCACTCTGTATGCAGTTTGATCCACGCCGCATAATGTTCTTTTTGTGTTCCCAGACTTTCTATCTGGTCATCATGCTCTGTGGAAACACGGCAATAAGCCGCTACACGACATTTTCGATGAACAGCTGCAGAGCGATTTGCCTCAATTTTAGTAATAGTTTTCATGCTTCTGCACCTCCTTTTGACGTGTCCATATTACCTCTTTTTCGGCGGAATTGCAAGCGTTTTCGGCAATAAGTCCACGTAAATCGGAGAGAAAGAATGCCGATTTTTGAGCGTTAATTTGTCATATTCCTCAAAAGAAATCAAACCGGAATGATATAACGCATCAGTCAGCTTTTGAGCACGGTGGTAATTCAGTTCATCCATCAATTTTTGTTGTTCCATAAAAGAATCCTCACTGATTGAAATTATCCCAAGAAACATAGCCGGTCACATACTGTCCCACCGGTGTTTTTCCGCAGAACTCCGGCTTTGTGGTGATCCGATAACGACCGTTCTTGCAGGCAATACCATCATACAGATAGTAAGTACCGTTGATTCTTCTGGTTACAGATGTAGTTTCTGCACTGGCGAACAATGGCGTGTTGGCACGAATGGCAACCTTCTGCCCCTTGGTGAACTTACCGCCATTGGTGTAAACCGCATTTCCGTTGGCATCAAATACAGAATATCCGACCTTGCAGGCTTTCTTCGCATTCTCCAAAGAGGAATACGCACCCAGTTGCGACTTTGCATCTGCCCAAGACTTTCTCACTCGGTAAATCTGCTTTGTAGAAGGTGCAGAAATAGTGGAAGTTCCTGCATTTAAATAAGACTGTACCTTTTTCTTGAACTCCGCCCAATGCGGCAAAATGTACGCCGGACACATTTTGTACCGATTGTACATGGTGTTTAGCTGGTCAATCGTTCCGTTTCGTCCGTCACGAACATTGAGCCAGTGGGTATGCGTGTAGAGATGGTTGATGTCCAATCCATACTGTTTTAATAACGCTGCGGCAAGTCTCGCACAGTTATCCTCCGACTTTTTATCCGTAGAATTATATGCAGAGGACATAATGCACTCAATGGCAATGGTTCTTCTGTTGCCGTTCCCAGAACCGTCAGCAGCGTGCCAGCCGCTCAGACTGTGGGGCAGATTCTGCCATGCACACACGTTATCCACATAGTAATGAACTCGCACATCCTTCATATTATTATTGACCGTTGCTCTCGTGTACTGCTCCGCAGGGGTCGTGCCGCTTGCAACTGTGATCCAGTCTGTGTTGTGGACGGTCACACCGATGATTTTCCCTGCCATGGAAACAGAGGGCATATCAATGTGGTTGGGGTTGTGTTTGGTGAGTAAATACTCGTTGATTTTTACTCCGTTCAGAGTCGTTGTTGCATCGGGTCTTAAGATAGTCATATTACTTGTCCTCCTTGTCGGTCGTTTCGTCCGTTCTGCCGATTTTCGTTTGCAGAACATCAATTGCTTTTTGGATTGCGGGTGGGTAAGGAATCCCCATGAGCGATGTATTTTCCACGATGGAAAGCAGTTCGTTCAGGCAAAAGCTGATGCAGACTGCATCCCGGATATAGTTGGTATTCAGCAGAATATCCATCCGAACTGCAACGACGATCAGCATTAAAGTGCAGACTTTTTTCGCCAGACCGAACCAGCCGGCTTTAGAGGAAAGTCCGCCGCTTTCTGTGTGTTTGGATTTTTTCATCATAGCGGTGATGATGCCGGTGAAAAAGTCGATTGCCATAAAGACGACCAGTGTCACCAGAGCAGAGTCCCAGCCGCCAAAAATGGCAGTAAAAAAGCCGCCGACCAAGCCGACAGCCACGCAAATAGTATCTTTCATCATATTTTCAACCCTCCAGTACTTTCAGGAATCGGATTTTCGGATGAGAGTTGTTGCTTCTGCCCACCCATGCAAGGTAATATTCGCCGTCAGAAATGCCAGTGCATTCTGTGATGGTGGTGATAAAGGTATCCGACTGCAGCCATTGGAAATCCAGAGAAACCGCACGATTTGCATCGATTTCTGTATTCACATACACGCCAATGGGAATGTCGATCTTCTGCGGTTTCTGCACCAGATACAGCCTTCCGGCTTCGCTGGAACCTGACTGATAGGACATCACGATTTCCGCATTTTTCGTCAGGGACAATGGCTTTGCACAAACGGTCAAGACCGACTTATCCCAGTTAAAACACGTCTGCGAATAGGACAGCACAAAATCATTTTCTATACTGCAAAACTGCGGATAGGCAGTCAGAAAATCCGCCATTGTCTGATACCTGCCGTCCAGAATCATACTGAGATTTGATGCATAGGTCAAAATGGCATTCTGTCCGGACTGAAACAGAATGGTGTAATTTCTGCCGTTTGTCAGGTTGTCGAGTTGCTTTTGCAGGCTCTCCAGAGTGCGTTCTGCCGTTCCGATTCTGGAGGTATTACTCTCCACCTTTTCCGAATAGACCGTAACCTTTGTGCTAAGCCCGTTGATTTGTGTGCCGAAACCATCCCATTGTGCGATTTTAGCGGCAGTGATTTGATCCAATGCAGATTGATTTTCGTGGGTATGCGATTTATCTTCCAGATGCATGATGGAAAGTGTGTGTTCCTGCAAGGTATACGTCAGACTGTCGGACAGTTCCTGCACTTTTTCATCCACATAGTTGACCTTGGCATAGGGTGTAAGGTCTACGGCTGCACCCTCTGTTAATGTCACTGTAGTTGTACCATTTTTATCTGTAATGGTGATTGTGATAACAC